>Ga0209188_1000983_pt1 | contig 24614 bp, 38 predicted proteins | sample C_130625_EF_Meta_FD_187307 | JGI IMG/M metagenome (GOLD analysis project Ga0209188, IMG submission 187307) | Freshwater microbial communities from Lake Croche, Canada to study carbon cycling - C_130625_EF_MetaG (SPAdes) (version 2) | ecosystem: Environmental > Aquatic > Freshwater > Lake... | reverse complement strand
GAATATTTCGGTTTGTGTAGAAGAATTTTAAAACAATTTGCTAATGCCTAAAGGACACCACACCACACCGAGAGGGCGAAAAAATGACCCAAACAAAATGGTCAGTAAAAGTCAAAGGTTGCCACAAGAGATTTGGGACAATACAACATCGGAATTTAGAAGAAATGCAATACTAACCGCCTTTCAGGCAAAAATTAAATAAAATGAAGATATTAGGATATTTTGCCCCTCACGATATGTTTGAGGGAAAAGTTAAAAAAGGAGATTTATATGTAAGGTCTCAAAGTTTAGAACCATATTACGCTGTTGAAGCAAAAAAAGGTATATTGTTTTATCATCTTCCTGCTGAAATAGTAACTAAGTGGGAACCTAAATATGAAGAAACAGAAAACTTAATTTGGGAGTCAATTTTTCAATCAGCAAATGAAATGGTTACAATTAGTTTTATAACACAAATGAAAAAGAATTTTAATATAACACGCAAATAATATGAAAAGTAAAACATTAGGTTACACCACAGAAAAGCTAAACCGAGACTTTAGCAAACCAACATTCTGCTCTACTACTAAAGTAGTAATTCAAAGAATTAACAAAACTATTCCAGTAGACATAATTAAATTCTACGTTAGGAAGGTAGCTAAGTACATCAAAAAGTTTAACGAGTCGCCAACAGTTAAACTATTTTTCACCAATGGGCGCAAGCATAACCAGCGTGAAAAAATGGAGCAGTTTTGTCGCGATTTTAACCGACATCGCAATGCTATGCGAGTAATTAATCATTTTGGCAATCCTGAGCCTTATAATGAAGCAGAAACGCAAATGTTTATTAACGAGTTAAAATTTGGCAAATGGTAACAATAGACAACATCGAATACGAAGCCTTATTCTTTAAGGATGGCAAAGAAATATACATCTTAGTTAGAAACTATCCATTCCCTAAAGTGTATGGTCGTGGTGCGGATGAGAAGTCGCGAATTGCGACCGCAAAAAGTAATTTCAAATTGCAAGTAGAAAAAGCTAAAGATGTGGAGGTAACTTGGTCATAATAAATTAATTACTACATTTGCAAAATGGTAACTAAAATAGAAGCTATAACAGCTAACGAAGCAAAGTTAATTACTGATGATTTTGAAAATCGTGTGTTTGTAAATAGCGTCTATTCTATGATTAGAAAGGCTGCCAAGCAAGGAGGCAACAAAATATTTCTTTACCAAGAGGAATGTACATTTTTGCTCAATAACAAATGGTTTGTAAGTAAATTAAAGGATGATGGATTTGAAATATCAAAAATAATCGAAGACAAAATAACTATTAACTGGTAACTATGACAAAATCAGGACTTGCAAAAGAGTATCGCATTAAATATGGCGCAGAAATGCCAACGCATAAGTTAGCGAGAATAATGTATAACGATAACAAGTTGCTATGGAAAGATATTGAGGATGCAAGGGGTAGGTTAAGGTATATTGAGGGAAAATCGGGCAAGGTACATCTTAAACATTTAGTAGACAAATCACTTGTTATAACCGAAGAAAGACCAAAAAATCCATACAACTTACCGGAATCAGATGAAACAATATTTGAGCCTTACATCTTTAAAGGTCATACACGAATAGGCATACTTTCAGACATTCACGTTCCTTATCATTCAATGTCGGCATTAACGGCTGCCATACAATACCTAAAAAAGCAAAAGATTGATGCGTTACTACTCAATGGAGATGCTATTGACTGCCATACACTTAGTAGATTCAGCAAAGACCCAAGCAAACGTAATTTCAAACAGGAATTGGATATGTTCCAACAACTATTTGATGTGCTTGACAAAGAACTAAAATGCAAAATATACTTTAAACTTGGCAACCACGAAATTAGGTATGAGCATTTTTTACATCAAAAAGCAGGTGAGTTATTCGGCATAGAAGAGTTCCAATTTGAAAACATTATAAAGGCAAGGGCAAAGGGCATAACAATGATAGGCGATAAGACCGTTATGAAATTCAATTCACTCAATGGCATACATGGACACGAATATATCGGAGGCATTTCAGCACCAGTAAACATAGCGCGAGGCTTATATCTAAAAGGCAAAACAAGTGCATTTCAAGGTCATAACCACGCAACCTCAGAACATTCAGAGACTGATATGAATGGTAAGATAACAACTACCTGGTCTATCGGTTGTTTATGTGAATTACATCCAAATTATATGCCATTAAACAAATGGAATTGGGGTACGGCGCACATCGAACTTGACCCTAATGGTGTTGATTTTGAATTTTTTAATAAGCGAATATTTAAAGGTAAAGTATTATAATGCATCAAGACATCATAGATTTAGCAAATAGACTTGACAGCTACACTTTAAAGGAAATATGGGGTAAATATCCACCAAGACGTTATAATAAGCGTATAGTGAAAGCATTATTAAGACCGAAGCAAAAAAGATATTTTATTAGGTATGTTACTTCTGTCTTCGATAGCCCAACTTCCACAACTCCTTAGCTAAGATAGTAGAGTACTTTTCGACATAAATTTCCTCTAAAAAGGGGTACACAATATGCAGTAGTTCGTGGATAGTGGTATCAAACTCATCAAATGGTTCTAACCCATTCTTTATCTCAATCCGATGCTCATCTCTAAAAGCTAACCCCCAACAGTCATCTGCTAACCTATTCTTGAATTTAACCTTGATGTTTTTCATACTACAAAATTAATAAATATTTTTACCTTTGCGCAATGGCTTAAGCCGATAAATACGATTAATAACGATGGCAAAATTTGAAAAAGGTAATGCTGGAAAACCTAAAGGAGCAAAAAATAAAATTACTAAGACAGTAAAGGAAGTTGTATTTGATGTGTTTGAACAACTGCAAGTTGACCCTAAAGCAAATTTATTTAATTGGGGCAAAGATAACCCAACCGAATTTTATAAGATAGCTGCTAAGCTAATACCAACTGATGTGAAGGCGCAAGTGGATGGTGAGTTACAACTAAAGCAATGGAGTGTTACAATAGTAGATGCAAATAAATAGAGCCTACAAAGAAGCGTTATTGTCAAAGCATAGGTACTTGGTGCTTAAAGGGGGCGCAGGTAGTGGCAAATCAATATTCAGCGTTCAAAAGCTAATACTAAGGATAACATCGGAGGATAAACATCGTATTCTTTGCGTTAGAAAGGTAGCAACAACACTTAGGAACTCAATATACCAATTAGTAATAGATAAGCTAATAGAGTATGGTATTTACAATGAATTTACCATCAATAAAAGTGAGATGCGATTTACTCATAATCCTACAGGCAATGAAATAATCTGTCATGGTATGGATGACCAAGAAAAAATCAAATCTATTGCAGGTATTACAAGCGTATGGTGTGAGGAAGCTACCGAGTTAGATGAATTAGATTTTAATCAGTTAGAACTACGTGTACGTGGCGAAACATCAACATACAAACAATTTATAATTACGTTCAACCCTATCAGCGAAACACATTGGATAAAAGCACGTTTCTTCGACAAACATGATGAAGATACTTTACTGCTAAACACTACGTATAAGGATAACCATTTCTTAGATGCTGATTATATTAAGCATTTAACAGAACGTGTGCGTAACAACGAAAATCTATACAAGGTTTACGTGTTAGGTGAGTGGGGCAAGGTAGATTTTGGAGGTGAGTTTCTAAAGTGTTGGAGTACGGTCAAGCATACATCATATTTAAACTATGACCCATCATTAGCAATATGGCTTTCCTTTGATGAAAATGTCAACCCCTATTTTCCTTGTGGCATATTTCAAATTACTGATGACAACCAAATACGAATGATTGATTGCGTGGCACTAAAGAACCCAAACAACACCACCAAAGAGATGGGGCGCACTATCCTATCCAAACTACGCAAATGGCAACATACAGGACACGTGTATATCTGTGGTGATGCTACGAGTCAAAAGGACGATGTAAAGATTGAGAAGGGTTATGACTTGTTTCGTATATTGATAACGGAATTAAAAGAGGTTAACCCAATAAGACGTGTGTCAAGGTCAAACCCTAACGTAAGACCATCAGCGGACTTCTTTAATGCTATTTTAGAGTACAATGAGCAAGGCATATCATTTGTTGCGCATGAAGAGTGTAGGGTAGCTATTTTAGACTTTGAGAATACCAAAGAGGATAAGAATGGTAAGGTGGATAAAAAGACAGTTACCGACCCCGTAACGAAGGTTAGCTACCAACCGTATGGACATATTGTTGATTTAACACGTTACCTTATCACAACGGTGTTTAATAGCGAATACCATAAATACCAAGTAGGTTTGCAGAAGCCTATCATTACTACGGGGCGCGACTACGAAACTAAAGTAGTTACAAGATTTTAAAATAGTTGTTACAATAGCTAATTTTGCGACATGGCACGTTTTTTACAACAAACAGACTATTCAAGCATTATACAGAGTGCTGATTTAACCCAAATTACTGAGGGTGTCAATCAAAATCTATTAGATGCAGAAGCTAAGGCTATTGCACGAATCAGGACAAAACTTGTCCAAAGGTATAACGTAGATGTGGAGTTAGGTAGTAGTGATACAGCCTATTCAGTATCTAAACATTACAGAACAAAAGAAAGAGTATTTCAAACAAATATCTATTCTGTTAAGCTATTCCCTTTTTACGAATTAAACACAGCGTATGTCATAGGTGATATAGTGTGTGATGGTGATGGGTATGTGTACACTTGTTTGGTTGCTAATACTAACCAAGCACTAACAAGCACTACCTATTGGTCTCCAATGATTAATATTAGTTATACTAATACTACCTATTGGCAACAAGGAGACAATAGATACCCTCTATTTATTGAGATAGCTATGGACTTAGCCTTGTTTAACCTTTATTCAAGGATTAATCCACGTAACATACCAATACTAAGGATGGATAGGAATAAAGAAAGCCTTGATTTGTTAGATGCTTGGGCGAGTGGAACTGATACTGCCGAAGTGTTGGAGTTCAAGAATTATGAGCAAGAAGGGTACTCTATACGTTACGGAAGTAGTGATACAAAACAAAATAATTTCTTCAAATGAAAATACCATTCACAAATATAAATATTGACTTTACCAATATAAGTAAGCCACAACCACCATCGGCAAATGTGCGCAAAACGATTGATTTTGAGCAACAACTACAACGTGTTAGGCAAGATGCTACTAAGTTCAACATAGCGTTACAGGCTGCGGAGTCTCCTATGTTTCCTAATAGGTTCTTACTGATGCAAACGTACCAACAGATAATACTCGATGCACAGGTGCAGAGTGGTTTGTTGCAACGTAAGAGTAAGGTTCTTAGCCAAGCAATAATTATAAAGAATGCAGATGGTGAAGAAGATACTGAAAAGACAAAGATATTTCAATCTAAATGGTTTTTTGACTTTACCAACTTAGCATTAGATGCTTACTTTTGGGGGCATTCACTTATTCAGTTTGGGGCGGTTGTTAACGATGCTTTTGAAAGTGTTGAGTTAGTGCCACGTATCTACGTAGTTCCTGAACGTAATTTAGTACGTAAAAATACAGCAACAGTTACTGATGGTGTTATATTTACTGATGCGCCTTACGATAATTGGTGCATTGGTGTAGGTGGTAAGACTAATTTAGGTGCAGGGATGTATTTAGCACCTTATGTAATATGGAAAAAGAACGCTTTAGCTTCTTGGGCTGAATTTGCTGAGATATTTGGTTCACCAGTACGTATTGGCAAGACCGATGTGCGCGATGAGACCACACGCAAAAATATGGAGAATATGATGCGTAATATGGCAACAGCAGCGTGGGCGGTGCTTGACTTAAACGACCAAATTGATTTGGTGCAAGCAAGCAGAACGGATGCTTACCAAGTGTTTGACAATTTAATAGCACGTTGCAATTCAGAGATAAGCAAACTTATATTAGGGCAAACGGGTACGACAGATGAAAAAGCGTATGCTGGTAGTGCTAATGTACAAGCTAATGTAGCCGATATGATAGGCAAGCAGGATATATTAAATATGGAGTATGTCATCAATATGCAACTAATACCAATGATGAATAGATTAGGCTTTGGGTTAGAAGGATATAGGGCAGAATATGACAATACCGAGACATTGCCATTGAATGAGCAGATAAAGATTGATGCTGAAATAATGAAGCAGTATAAATTGAATATAGAGTATTTAGAAGATAAATATAATGTAGAGATTGACGATGCTGATACTGTTGCAGAGGGTGAAATAAGTACGGACGTAGTAAACATTGCTAAAAGGTTAAAGAACCTTTATGTGTAAGATTTGCGACATAACTAATGAGGGTATTGAGCAGATACCACCATCGCCATTTGATGAAAATGATTTCAATCAACTGACTAATGGTGTATGGCTCGGTGATATAACTGTTGACAACCTGCCATTACCTCCATACATAAAGACTGCGGATTTCTTAACAAGTGGTTTAAGTTTAGGTCTTGCTGAATATGAGAAGGTAGATGAACTGTTGGTTGCTGACTTGACAAATAACATTTATATGTTTAGCGCAGCGAAGGACTACCAAGAGGTAAGGACGTTAACGTCTATGTTAGCCGACCCTGAGTTAAAGAGTAATTTTTATAAGTTTAAAGAGGCTGCCAAGCCTATACTGCACGATTACAATGTAGCATATTTGCAAACCGAATACTACACTGCAAAAGGTAGCGGACGTATGGCAGCATTTTGGGACAGGATAAAACAAGAAGCGGACGTGTTACCATTGCTTCAATATCAAACGGTAGGTGATGCGAGGGTACGTCCAACCCATCAAGCGTTAGACAATATAGTAAGACCCGTTAATGATGCCTTTTGGAAAAACTACTACCCTCCTAATGGTTGGAGGTGTAGATGCACCGTAATGCAACTATCTGAAGGCACATTAACTGATTTAACAGGCTTTGTAAAGCCTAATGACGTGCCTGATGAATTTATGATGAATGTGGGTGTTGATGGGTATGTATTTAAGGAGAAAGGACAAGGTAAGCACCCATATTTTGATGTGGCAAAGGGTGATAAGGAATTAGCGAAACGTAACTTTAATTTACCTATTATAAGTGGCAAAACAAAGTAAATTCAATCTTAAGCAAGTAGAGAAAGGCGGTCGTACAGCGATGGAACGGTCTCTTATTCTTATTGGTAACGAGGCTAAAAACTTTTTTGTTAATTCGTTTAGGGTGCAAGGCTTTGAAGATAAAAGTGTTGAAAAGTGGAAACCAAGAAAAACGCAAACTAAACGCAATATAGGACGTGCAATACTTGTACAAAGTGGTGATTTAAGGCGGTCAATCATTCGACAACCAGTGAACAAGGCTAATTTAAGCGTTAAGATTTCAACTGATTTGGTGTATGCAAAAGTACATAATGAGGGTATAGGTAAAATGCCGAAACGTCAATTTATCGGTAATAGTTACAAACTGAATGAGAATTGTAAAAAAATAGTAGTTTCGCAACTTGATAAGATTTTCAAATAATGCAATTAGCACTTTATAACGCATTAAAAACAAGACTTGAAGCAATTAGTGCTTTAAAGTATGTAGCGTTGTGGAATAATCAATTTGAACGTGAGGATGTCAATGTATCATTCAACTACCCATGTGCATTTATTGAATTTAGTGATATAAGCTATATTGATGATTTAAACCTTAGACAAAGGTGTAGTTTAACCGTTAACATACACGTAGGTTTTGAAAGTTACCTAACAGAAGATACTACTATTTTAACGCTAAAACAGATTATCAATGGGCAGTTGCATGGTAAGTCATTGCCTGACCAAACAAGGATGTTAAGACGTGGCGAAACGCAAAATTTTGACCATACAAACATACAAGAATACATCATTAGCTATGAGGCTACAGGGTTAGATACAGGCTCAATTGATTTGCCAGGCACTTTAGCGCACGTAGATACGTTGGTAACTATTACAGACCCACAGATAAGTAATTTCACGATAAGGACTGGAGTAGAGGATACAGAAGTGATATTAGCAACAGAAACAAATAATGAATTGATAACACAAAGTGGTTATGATTTAGTAATACAAACATAGATATGGCAAAGCAAAAAATAAGTGAGTTACCTAATGCTACAACACTTGATGGCACTGAGGAAGCAATAGTAAACCAAAATAATGTAACGAGTAAGACAACGGTGTTGGATTTACAACAGATAGCGTTAGATGCTGCGAATACAGCGCAGACAACAGCGGATGCTAAATTAGCAACTGTTGCAGTTGATGGAACGACTATTACGGGTGATGGAACGGTTGGCAATCCGTTGGTAGCTAATGTGGGTAGTGCAGTAAAAGAGTATAGAGGCTATTTAACTATTTCGGGTGCGGGTGTAGCGTTTACATCAAAACAAAATGATGTGGGTGATATTGCTTGGGTTGTTTATAGTAATGGTCAATTAAGAGGTACATTAGCAGGTGCTTTTTTAAGTGCTAAATTCTTTGGATTAGTAGGTAATTTGAATGGTGGAAGTGTGCCTTACATAAATATTGTAAGAAGATTCAATGATGATACTGTGATAATTGATTTATTCAAATATGATGGCAGTCAAACAGGCACACCAAACGGAGCATTTGCAATACATTTAATAATAAATAATTAGCAATGGCAAGGACAATATCGCAGATAAAACAAATAATGATTGATGAAAAAAATAGTCAATCAGCACTTAGTGGGTTAACATCTACAAGCCAAACAGCTATTTGGAACTTGTGGTTTTTCATTGTAGCTTCTTGTATTGCTATCTTTGAGCAACTGCAAGATTTATTCAAGCAAGATTTAGAGACTATTGCTTATAACACACCACCTAACACACCACAATGGACACGTAAGAAAGTGTTAGAGTTTCAATATGATGCTACTACACCACAGATACCTATATTAGATACTAATACATTTGTTGTAACATATCCTACTATAAATACTGCATTAAATATCATTACACGTTGTGCTGTAGTAACAAATTACAATAAGACAGTATTGATAAAGGTTGCTAAGAATGACCCACCCGAACCATTAGATAGTTATGAGGCGGGTGCATTAGGTGATTGGTTAGAAGCGTGGGTGCCAGCAGGCATAACAGGTGAATTAATCAATATAGCACCTGACTTAGTTGAAGTGGCAGCAAATGTATATTACGATGGTCAATATTCATTGGTTATTCAATCATTGGTAGAGACTGCATTGCAAAATTACTTTAAGAATTTACCATTTAACGGTCAAATAAAGACACAACTAATAGTGGATGCAATACAAGGTGTTACTGGAGTGGTTAACGTATCATTGACTGAAATAAATTGTCGTTCATCATTTGAAACTTATGGTGATGGTGTTACGTTGTTTTCTTTGCCTAATGGAGTAGATAATGTTTTTTATAACACTTATGCAGGCTATGTTGTAAACGAGTCAGCACCGCACGATTTTAACGCTACAATTAACTATTACGTGATGCAATAATGAGTTATATCGTAAACACAAATATATTTGGAACTAACTTTGTTCCACCAAAAAGGCGCAGTAGTGATATGGTAGCTTGGGTTAATACCTTGCTATATCCATTGAAAGTGTTGTATGATACTATGTTTGGCACGTATAAGGATGGTAATAGTGCAAGCAACTACAACAATGGTACAGCCTATGCTATAGGAGACCAAGTGAAGTATATTGATAGGGCTATCTATCAATGTTATGTAGCTACAACAGGCAACATACCAACAGATAGTAACTATTGGTTTAAGATACAAGATTTGTGGATAGGTGTAGAGCAAAGAATGAAATATAATGCACAACCATTTGTGCTTGAATATGCTTTGAATGAATATTTTGGTACTACCTTTGTAAATCAGTTAGGCAATAGTGAAATATATTTAACAAGGCGAATATATCACACTTATGTGATGCAATCGTCAGCAACAATAGCGTATAGGAATGAGGATGTAGCAGCGGAACTAAGTTATGAAGGCACACCTATTCCCGACCCTGTAGATTACATTATAAACATACCTGCGGGTGTGTGGGTAGCATTGGGCAATTCAACACAAGAACGTGATGGTGTAATTAGTAACTACGTAAACACATTCAATTTAGCAGGCATTAATTATTTAATACTTACATATTAACAAATGAGAAAATTAGACTTACAATACGTTGTTGCTGGTGTAACAATGGACATTAAAGGAGGCACGTACAAACATTTGCAGTTAGCATACCAAGAAGCATTAGATGCACTTGTAAGAGGCAATGTAAACGATGCTACACAACCAATCATTATCTATGGTTGCAAAGATACAGATGTTGACCCTTTCTACTTAGATTTAAGTGCTGGTGCTATTTATTATAATGGCGAAATATTTTTAGTTGATGCACAAGGTGTGTCAAGAACTGCAATGCAAAGGTTCAACGCAAGTATAGCAACAACATACTACACTGCTACTGATGCTGACCCTGTAATATTTAGCAATTCAACAACTCACAATGTACATCAAATACGTAAGATAGTATTTACTGCTGGTAGCATTGGTGGTGGGTTATTTCAGTTTGAGGATTTACAACCATTCACACGTAAGCAATGGGTTGATGAAATACTTACTAATGCTGATTTAAAAGCTAATTCAGGTGAGACATTAACTATTGGTGCTGCTACATCTAAAGAGATAGTTTATTATATTGATGAAGTAGAAAAGACTTGTTCATTATCATTTAACATAGTAAATGCAAATGCAAGTACACAAAATATAGCGGGTTTTTATATTAAAATTCCTGAAGGTAAAACGTGTGGTAGGGTGTTTAAAGGAACGGGTGAATTTAGGAATACAAATACAACAACTGCTATTTCAGGAACAACAAAATGGGCGCAAGTATTATTAAATACTAATAGTAGTGTTTACTTCACTAATCCAGGCGATGCAATAGAGGTTACTGCTGCAGCCTTGAATTTTTGGTGTGATGGTTCTAATGGTCAAAATGTAATAGGTTCTATTACGTTTGCAATAGACTAAAATCTTTCGGGCTTTTGCTCATAGTGGGTAGTGATTATTTCACGTACCAAATCAGATTCTTTGATGCCTGTCTTTAGGACTTCGTCAAAGAATTTTGCTTTTGTAGACCCTTTTAAATCACACGTTACACGTGCTTTAGGCGATTCACGCTTTTCTTTTGGTGTTGGCATTGTTACAACTATTTTTTACAAATGTAGTTACAAATGTGATTAATACAAATAGACTCAAATACTTTTGTATTGTGAAGAAAGAATTATCATTTACAAACTTGAGTAAAGACACAGCAACAATGCTATTATACCGAGAAATTGGTAGTGATGCTATTGATGGTGCTAACTTTGCAATGGAGATACAAAATATCAATGAGTATTACAGCGATGAAATAAAATGTATAAACGTACGTATTAATTCACATGGTGGTAGTGTTCAAGATGGTTTGAGTATTTGTTCTGCTATTCTTAATTCAGCTATTCCTTGCGATACTTATATTGATGGAATGGCTTACTCAATGGCTGGTGTTATTGCAATGTGTGGACGTAATCGTTACATGGTTGACTATGGCACGTTTATGATGCACAATGCACAAGGTGGTTCAGATACAGAGATAATGGATTTAATAACTAATTCATTAGCTAAAATATTTGAAAGAAACACTAATCTAACGATGGATAAGTGTAAGCAATTAATGGCTGCTGAAACGTGGATGGATGCAGTACAATGCTTAGAGATGGGCTTAGTTGATTCAATCATTAACACTAATAAGCAAAAGCCTGAAGTGTCAAGCAACTCTATTAAAGAACTTTATAATTTTTACAATAAATTAATAACAAACAAAATGACAAATTTAACTAACCTATTGAAGTTAAGCAATGATGCTTCTGAGACTTCAATAATCGAAGCGGTAACTGCTAAAGATGCTGCTATTGATACATTAAAAGAAGCTATTGAGGCTAAAGATGCTGAAAAGGTAGAATTAGAAAACAAACTAAAAGAGTTACAAAATACTATTTTAGAGCGTGAAACTGCTGACAAGGTAGAAGTGATTGAAAACGCTGTAAAAGGTGGTTTGATTGATGTTGCTACTAAAGATATCTATGTTAATTCAAGCAAGACTATTGCTGAATTAAAAGATGTATTTTCTAAGTTAAAGCCTGCTTATACTCCAGTATTTGACAACAAGGTAGTTGCTATCAATGCACCTGTTGGACGTGATGCTTGGACACACTTAGACTGGCAAAAGAAAGACCCTAAAGGTTTAGCAGAAATGCAAAATAGCTCACCAGTAGCTTACAACGAATTGTTACAAACTCTTAAAAACTAATAAACAATGGCATTACAACAAGAAATTTGGGTTAGCGATATACAAAACAGCCTAAATCAAAACGCGGCATTTTTGCCGATGTCAACAGACCATTCAGCGTATGTTGCATTCAAGACAGTACACGTACCTCAATCAGGTGCTAATCCTACTGCGATAGTTAACCCTACGTCATTCCCTTTGACAATAAGCGAAAGGACTGATACGGACTTAACTTACTCACTTAATCAATTTGCTTTACAGCCTACATTGATTACCAATATTGATGAATTGCAAGTGTCTTACGACAAGCGTCAATCAGTAATTGGACAACAAATGTCAACTCTTACTGAGATTATCGGTAACACAGTTGCTAACTCTTGGGCTGCTGCAGGTACAGACGCAATCGTTCGTACTTCAGGTGGTACAGGTGGCGCATTAGCACCATCAGCAACAGGAACACGTGCTTTAGTAACATTAGCAGATATTGCTAATATGGCTAAGAAATTAGACAAAGATAATGCACCATCAAATGGTCGTGTGTTATTGATGAATGCTGATATGTTTTGGGAATTGTTCACAATCTCTGAGGTTGTTCGTGCTTCTTATAATGGTTTTGGTAATAACGTACTTGCGACAGGTGTTGTGGCTCAGTTATTTGGTTTCCAAATCTACGTACGTCCAACAGTAGCAATATACACAAATGCTGCGCCTCCAGTAATTAAATCGTTATCTAACGGTTACTACACTGGTGCTGCAACAGATAACTTAGGTTGTTTAGCTTGGCATCCATCATTTGTATCACGTGCTTTGTCAAGTATGACACCAATGTATGATGCAGGTTCTAATGGTAACGGTAAGCCTGAGTATTTAGGTTCTATCTTTAACATGGAAGTGATGTTAGGAAGTGCTAAATTGCGTACAGACATGAAAGGTGTTGTAGCATTGGTACAGACTAAATTAACGTAGTAGTTCATATTTATATTAATTGTGAAAAGCCTACTCGCTTCAAGTGGGTAGGCTTTTTTTAAAACTAAAAAAATGGCTTTACCAAATATAACATTTAATAAAAGTACATCAGGGCTTGGACGTGCATTGCCAGGTACTGACTATGTTAGTGGAATGATTCACTACTATGCAAGTGGGGCTACTTTACCAAGTGGTTTTGCTTCAAATGATAGAATAAAAAAAATATTCTCGGTTGCCGATGCTGAGAATTTAGGCATTACAAGCGGTAATTTAGGAGAAACAAAAGCAGTTGCTAAAATAGTTGTTGGTGGTACTCCTGCAGTTAACGATATGGTTGCAATTACTTATACAGGTATTGATGGTGTTGATACGGTGTTAAGCACTTACACACTTACAAGTGCGGATGCGGTAAGTACAACAACTGCAGCAGCAGCTATTGCAGCGGCTATTAGTGCAAATGCGCAAAGAGGTGGATTTAGTGCTACAGCAGCAACAGCTAACATATTACTTACTACTAAAAGTGGTGAGGGTATATTCCCCAATACAGGTTCACCTTACTCAGTAACAACAACAGGTGCAACAACATTGACAGTAACACAACCAACAGGTAGCGGAAGCACTGTGTTAGGTGTAGCAAGTTGGATTAATACTTTACATTACCATATTGCAGAGTATTTCAGAATACAACCAAAAGGTGAATTGTACTTAGGTTTGTATGTTGAAGAGGCTTCTACATACGGATTTGAGGACATTACAACAATGCAAAACTATGCTAATGGCTCAATAAAGCAGTTAAGTGTGTTTGAAAAGAATGTAGCTTTTAGTGCTGCTCAATGTGCAGCGTTACAAGCAATAGTAAATGCGAATACAGCAGTTTACAAGCCTTTAGAAATAATTTTAAATGCTGAGATAAGCGCAACAGCAAGCGTAGCTACATTGGTTGATTTGTCAACACAAACAGCACCTAACATAAGTGTATGTATTGCTCAGGATGGTGCTAATGATGGTTACCACATTTATAAAGCTACTGGCAAATCGGTTGGTGCTATTGGTGCTATGCTTGGTGCTATTAGTTTAGCTAACGTACAAGAAAGTATTGCTTGGGTAGCTAAGTTTAATATGGCATTAGGTAGCGAGTTAGACACTATTGCATTTAGCAACGGACAATTTTATTCGGCACTTGCTGAAAGTCAGTTTGATAGTTTAAACAACTACTCATACACTTTTTTACGCAAATTAGTTGATATAAGCGGTTCTTATTGGTCAGATAGTAAAACTACTGTATCACCTACTTCGGATTACTCTACGATAGAAAACAATCGTGTTTATAATAAGATTACGAGAGTAGTAAGAGCAAATATGTTACCTGCATTAAGTGGAAACATTTACGTACAGGCGGATGGTACATTAACATCGGCAACAATCGGATATTACGAGACACTTGCAAATAACCCATTAGTGCAGATGCAAGCGGATGGTGAGATTTCAGCACACAAAGTAATTATTAACCCAAACCAAGATATTTTGGCAACAAGCACACTCGAACTGACATTGCAAAATGTACCAGTAGGAGTAGCGCGAATTATCAAAATTAATGTTGGATTTGTAAAATCAATTTAAACATGGCATTTAACGGAATTCCTTTAGTAAACGGTAAGCAGTATGAATATGCTGATATTACTATGATAGTGTTGGGTACTCCTATCTTAGGAGTAACTAATATTGAGTATGGTGAAGAGGACAACATCGAGAATGTGTATGCAACAGGTCGCTATCCTATTGGACGTGGCTACGGGCAAATCACACCAATGGCAAAAGTTACTATCTTAATGAATGAGGTTATGAATATCGTAAGCCAATCACCAAATGGTCGTTTGCAAGATATTCCTGAGTTCGACATTGTAGTATCATTTACTGATGTTAACCTTATTCCTGTGGTACATAAGATTAAGAATTGTAAGTTTAAGACTAATAAGATTAGTTCAGCAACTGGAGACACGTCTATTCCTATGGAAATGGATTTAGTTCCTTCGCATATTGAATATGTATAATTTATTTTGTAGTATTGCAAAATAAATATAATTAATATGACAATAGAAGAAATTAAATCTAAGTATCCAAACAGCGACATTTGGACGTTAACGGTAAACTCAAAGCGTGGCGAGGCTATCACAATTCATATGCGCGAGTTGGATAGGGTAGCTTTTAAGAGTGTTTCGGCACTTATTGCTAAAGATGAATTGTTGGGTGTAGAAAGTTTTTTAAAGACTTTACACGTTGGTGGTGATGACGTAACAAAGATTACGGATGACTTTACAGCGTTGAGAAGTGCAGCGATAACGATTCTACCAATGTTACAAGCAGAAGCGGGTGATTTAAAAAAAAATTAGATTCTGCAAAGCAGTTATTGGAAACGGATGAGTTTGCACGTCAAAATGCGCTTATCCGTTTTTATTTTAAAGTCAACCCCGACAAATTAAATGATGATGAATGGTGTGAGGCGGTTGAGCAAATAATGTGGGTGTTAAAGTTTAACGGTACAATAGAAACGAAAAAATAATGGCAAGTACAGGTATTGAATATGTATTAAGTCTTAGGGATAGATTTAGTTCAGGCATACGAAATGCAACAAAAGAAAGTGAGAAGTTAAATGGAGCAATGGCAACTTCTCAAAAATTAGCATTAGGTGTTGGTGCTGCTTTTGCTGCCATTGGTGGAGGGTTACTTGTACGAGAAATAGTAAATACTACTGCTGCAATGGAAGGGTTGAAAAATCAATTAAACTTTGCAACTGGTTCAGCACAACAAGGCGCTGCTGATTTTGAATATTTACGGAAAACATCTCAAGAGATGGGGTTGGATTTTAATACAGCCGCAACAGCATTTGCTAAATTTAGTGGTGCTGCAAGGCAAACATCATTAGAAGGACAAGGTGTTAAAGATGTTTTTGAAAGTGTTGGTATGGCATCAACAGTTATGCACTTATCAGCCGAGCAGTCAGAAGGTGCATTTAGAGCATTAGAACAAATGTTATCTAAAGGCAAAGTACAAGCGGAAGAGTTAAGAGGTCAATTAGGTGAAAGAATACCTGGAGCATTTCAAATTGCAGCAAGGGCAATGGGAATGACTACAATGGAGTTAGATAAATTTATGGCAGATGGAAAATTAATGAGTGAAGAATTTTTGCCAAAATTTGCAGCACAACTTAAAACAGAATTTGCAGGGGGTATGAATGTTGCAAGTCAAAGTTTGCAAGCAAATTTAAATAGAATGAACAATTCATTTTTAGAATTAAAATATACAATAGGTCAACTATTGATGCCAATAATTCAAGGAATGATTTTAGGTATTTCATCATTAACAAATTTTGTTAAAGAGCATGCAGTTGCATTAGCTTTTTTAGGTGGTGTATTAGCAGGGGCAGCAGGTGCATTATTAATTTACAATACATATTTAGCAATAACAAAAGCTATAATGGTAGGTAAATTAGTTTATGCAGTATGGAGTTTAGCAGCAGCATTGGAAGGCACAACAGTCGCTCAATGGTTATTAAATTCTGCAACAGCATTTTTTGCAGGGTTGACAGGTGTAGGAATATTTTTAGTTGCAGCAGGAGCAGCAGCAGCATTAGCTGTTGGTATTTATGCAGCTAAATCAGCACAAGATTCATTGAATAATTCAATGGAAAAACAACCATCGGCAGGCACAGCATTAGCTAACCCATTAGCACCCAAAGGAGGAAAGCAAGCAACACCAACAGCAAAAGCAAAAGGCGGTACAAGCACATCGGCAGTAGAAAGTAGGGGTGTGCAGAATTTCAACATATCAATTAAGGCATTAGTTGAGACGTTGCAGTTCACAACTAACAATATGAAAGAGAGTAGTGCTGTGCTTAAAGAAGAGGTGGCAAAAGCACTTATAGAAGCGGTAAATGATTTTCAATTAATGGCAACGAAATAATGAGTTTACAATTTATCATACCACAGCCTTTAAGCAAGGTAACAGAAAAGACATTAATAAAAGGCTTTGGTTTGCCATTGGTGCAACGTGCATTGATAAGACCAAGCCCACCACAACCAAAAGACCAACATACAGATAGTAGATTTGGAACTCCAGTATTTGATTCGTTATACATCCAAGCACCTGAATATTATGAGTTCAATTATAATGAGCAAACAAAAAAATACCAAAAAGATGAAAGACCAGTATCTTTAGGCAATAACAAGCAAGATGGTAGTTCACAAGGGTTATTTGTTGAGAACGTAATTATGGAAGCTAATTTAGCACGTAACATCGTTACTACAGAGGTTAGCGGTTATAATGGAGGCACTATAAAAGAATTCATTAGCAATGGCGATTGGAACATTACTATTCGTGGTTTTGTTTCAACAAAAAATGCAGACGTATATCCTGAAGAGGACACAAGGTTATTGCAATTATATTCTCGTTCACCAGTATCATTAATTGTTACATCACGATTTTTAAATACATATTTGGACATCAATAATATTGTTATAACAAGCCTTAACCTATTTCAGCAACAAGGGCTAAGGAATATTCAATATTTTGAAATGAGTGCTTTAAGCGACATACCATTTAACATACCGAACAATGCTAAGACTACTTAATCATATAAAAATATTTCAAGCGGATGGAACTATTTTGCAGTTTCCGATTGTCAACAACGTAACTATTACACGTTCGTTTGACAACCAAACGCAAACAGCAACGGTAACACTTCCGCGTAACTTTAAATATAACGACAAAAATATTTATGAGGGTGATAACGCTATCGTAAAACGTGGCGAAAAGATTGAGTTGTATGGTGGCTATGAGCCTAACCTAAAATTATTGTTTAGCGGTTACATTTCTAAGATTGATAACAACGTGCCAATGGTGCTAAAGTGCGAGGATGAAATGTTTATTTTGAAACAAAAACAAGCACAAAATGTATCACACAAAAGTATTTCATTAAAAGATTTTTTGACTGAAGTATTAAAAGGTGCAGATATACCATTTAAGGCATTAGATTGCCAGTTAGGGCAGATAAGAACGCAAAACGCATCAATAGGTAAAATATTACAAGTGCTAAGAGATGACTATGGTCTTTTTTCATATTTTATTAAAGGTACTTTGTATGTTGGGTTACCATTTCAAAAAAATTTAGCAACAGAGCAATATTTCTTGTTTGAAAGACAAATGATAACAGATGGTATGGATTTGCAATACTTGAAAAAAGAGGACGTAAGAGTATCTGTAAAAGGAATAATGATGTCTTTAAAAACTAATAAGCAAGAGGAATATACATATTTTTATGATGCTAAAGGAAAAATACAAATTGTAAAAGGTAAATACACTGATACAGATAGTTCATTGATAACATTGTTTGATTATTCGGGAAGTAAAAACATATTAGATATAAATGCTAAATCACGATTAGAGCAAGCAAACTACACAGGTTATTATGGTTCATTTATGACGTTTTTAGAGCCAAGTGTTGTGCCAGGTGATTACGCAATAATTGATAGTTACATGTACCCTGAGCGCAAAGGAACATACCTTATTAAAAGTGTAGAGACAAGTTTTGGTGTTGATGGTGGAAGACAAAAAATAGAGTTAGAACGTAAATTAGCATAATGAGTACAGCAAGTAGAGATATAACAGAAGCAATAAAAGCACTAAGCGGAATTGATGACTTAGACTTTGAAAGTGTAGCGTGTAATGTAATAGACGTGGACACTACCAATATGACGTGCGACTGCTCACCTATCAATGGTGATGCTGACTTCTTAGATGTACGTTTAAATGCGGACTACACAAAAGGGTTTACACTTATTCCAAAGAAAAATAGTGTTGTTATTGTGTCGCAATTAAGTGATGCAACAGCATACGTGGCTATGTATAGCGATGTTGACCAAATATATTTGGCTGGTGATGCTAATGGTGGGTTGGTAAACGTAAATATATTATCTGCAGCATTAAATAATTTACAAACAGAGATAAACACGTTAAAGGCTACTATAGGTGCTAACCTAACAGCAATGGGTGTGGCATTGGTAGCGGTTGATGGTGGTGTAACAACAGCACAAGCAGGTGTGTTAAATGGTGTTGTATTACCACAAATAAATATTTCACAAATAGAAAATAAAAAGGTTAAGCATGGCAACGGTTAAAGATTTTGCAGTAGATAATAGTAACAACTTTATTTTGAGTGGTGGTGATTTCACTATTGCGCCAAGTGATGAACAGCATATTGTTGACATCGTAAATTCAGCAAAAGGCAGTTGGAAGGAATACCCATTGTGTGGTGTGGGAATAGATAACTATCTTAACTCAGGTGTTAACCAACAATTTTTGACTAATGAGATTAAGACGCAATTAACACGTGATGGTTTTGGTAGTGTGCAAGTTGACTTTGAAGGTAATAATAGTTTAAATTTTATGGTTGATGCAGTACGAGGTTAAATTTGGGCAGTCAATATACGATGTTGCAGTATTGCTTTATGGTGATGCTCAGTTTTCTATAAAACTATGTGTTGACAATTCTATTGATATAAACACAAATCTTTATGGTTTGATATTGACGTATGACGAAACAATAAAAGCGCAACAGATAGTAAATAACACATCAAAAACATACGTTCAAGTACCGAAAACAAATAATTATTTTATAAAACAACTGCAAAGTAATTATGATTTGTGTTTGCAATTTGCTTATGGGCTTGACAACTATGGTAAATTTATAAATGATACGAAATTAAGTGCTAATAACATTTATAATTACAATTCAAATATAAATGTTACAAAACAGCCATCTAACTTACCAAGTGTTATATTTGCAACTGGATTAGATATTACACCAATAATACCATATTATTTATTAATGGAGGATGGTTTTTATATCTTACAAGAAACTGATTTTAAAATAGAATTATAATGGCAGATACTAAAATAAGCAATTTACCAAGCGCGAGTGCATTAGCAGGCACAGAGCCTTTACCAATAGTACAGGATGGTGCAACAAAACAAACAACGGTTCAAGATATTGCTAATTTAGCGGGTGGCAATCAAACATTAAATGATGTTTTAGTTGAAGGCAACCAAACATTAGGCACTAATATAAAGGTAAACAATGCCGATGCTATTGAGTTGGAGAATGCTGCATTACTTAAAAAAGGAACGTATGACTTTACTGGTTTAGCTGAATTAAGTGCTGTAGGTGGTATAAGTAGATTTTGTTCTGTTGCCTTTGAAGACAACTGGCAAAAAGGCATCAATCATATCTTTGATGATAATGGATTAATTCGTCAATCAAATTTTTGTAAAAGCATTATTCCTGATGGAAATTTTGATAATACACAACGCTTTAAAGTTGGTAGTCGATGGGTATTAGATGATGGTACTGTTTATGTTTGTAGTGATGCAAGTACAGGAACTGCTGTGTGGATTGTTGACCCTAACACTATACTTTTTGAAAATATATCACAATCTGATTTTAGTGATTTAGTAACCGCTAATAAATTAGTAGTTGGTAAATGGTATTATATTTATACTGCCTTTAATCATCCTATTATGCTTTACCTTGACATTATTTGTCAAGCAATTTCATCTAATGAAATAAATATAAATAATGCAATAGCTATTGGTAATGGTTGCACAGGTGTAATGATACAAACATCAGCAGCAAATATAAATAGTGTTGGTACATTGTATAATGGAACTCTTACTTTAACAAATAGTCAAATATCAGCAATAGAATTTAGTAGCAACCCTATGTTGACAAAAGGGATGCAAGTGCTTATTGGAACAAATAACAATATAGTATCACAAATAACAACACCTATTGTAGCGTTTCCAACAATATTTAAAGTACAACTTGAAAATGTATTTGACACCATTACAAGCAAATTTGGAACATACAATCCTGCTACATCAACATTTACAGCTAATGCAAGTGCTGGTACTGGAGATGTTACAGGTGCAGCATCATCAACAGACAATAACATAGCAGTATTTGATGGCACAACAGGCAAAATAATAAAGGATGGCGGTAAAAAGATTTCTGAACTTGTACTTGCTAACACAGCTATTACAGGGGCAACAAAAACTAAAATTACTTACGATAGCAAAGGTTTAGTAACCAGTGGTGCTGATGCGACAACTGCCGACATTGCAGCATCAACAAATAAAAACTATGTAACGGATGCACAATTAACAGTTATTGGCAATACAAGTGGAACAAATAGCGGAAACGAAACAACATCAACATTAGGTGTTACAATTAATGGAGCAACCGCAGCAACACCAAACGATACTGATTTAGTTGCAACAGTTGATACAAGTGTTGTGAAGAAAATTACTTGGACAAATGTAAAAGCATTTTTAAAGACATATTTTGATGGAATTTATCAAGCTATTTTAACCGCAGCTAATCTTCATACTTTTGTTGATAGTTTAACATCATTAACAACACCTGTGGATGCTGATAGGATGATTATTGTGGACAATTCCGCTTCACTTGCAAAAAAAATAACGTGGGCAAATATTAAAGCTACGCTAAAAACATATTTTGATGGCTTATATTTAACAGGTAACACAGCTATCACAGGTGCAACAAAAACAAAGATAACCTATGATACAAAAGGACTTGTCACAAGTGGTGCTGATGCGACAACAGCCGACATAGCGGATTCAACAAATAAGCGTTATGTAACTGATGCAAATTTGACAACTATTGGCAACCAATCAGGAACTAATACAGGCGATGAAACAACCTCTACAATAAAAACTAAGTTAGGAATAACTACTTTAAGTGGAAGTAATACTGGAGACCAAGACATAAGCACGTTAATGGTTAAGGCTAACAACCTTTCAGACTTAACAAATACTACAACAGCAAGGACTAATCTAAAAATATTAGATGTTTATATTACCACAGGAGACCAAACAACAACTGCTGTTACTGCATCATCAATAACAGGTTTATCGTGGAGTGGAGTGGCTAACAAGCGTTACAAAGTAAGCGGTATTATTCACGTTGGATGTAGCGGTGTAGGAGGTGTTAAAATTCAATTAACATTACCAACAGGGGCAACAATGTTCATTTATGGTGTAGGTATTACTAATACTGGTGGAACAACACTTATACAAATTGCACATACAACATCGGCTACATTAAGTGCTGCTGCTTTTTGTCCAGTAGTATCAACAGTGGGCTATATTAAAATAGATGGTGAAATACAACTTTCATCAACAGCAGGAACAGTTCAACTTGGTTTTGCAAGTGGTACAGCAACGCAAACATCAACTATTTTTCAATTAGGAAGTCAAATAACAATAACAGAAATATGATAACAATAACAGCTATATTTAATGGCAGTGAGTTTGAGCCTGAAAGCATACCAAACACTACTTTTGGTTCTCACTTTGATGGGGTGAACTATTATTTTTTTGAAAGCGATGAAGAACGCATAACATTTTACGAGAAATTATGACACTACCAATAGTAATTAGCCTATGTGTATTCATTTTAGGAATCACATTCACACTTGTCAAAATAATTTATGACATCATCATTAGGAGGGTGGAGTCATTAGAAAAGGTGCAAATAAAACAGCACGATAGGATAGCATCATTAGAGGCATTTAACACCTATAAGATTGACCAACTTATAAAGGATTTCCAAGAGTTTAAAACTATTGTAACTAATAAGATGCACGTTGAGGCTAACTTTATTAATGAAACAAAAAACGCTTTGAAACGTATTGAGCCAATAATGCAACAATACGAGAAGTTGCAGGATGAAATATTTGCAAAACAAAATCACCAATGACACCACAACAACCCAAAATATTAATTGCCACGTTAATGTGGACAACATTTGCTTTAGCTGCCATCATCAAGGGTGGGCAATATCACGAAGCAATAGCAATTGGAAGCATTATTTGTGGATTTATAAGCGTATATTTAGCGTACAAAAAATAATTAATATGGACACAGCAACACAAAAAAGAATACAAACATTGCATCCTAAGTTACGCGAAGAAGTAACGCAAATTTATGATGAAATATGTAAGAATTTAGTAGGCAAAGGAGTTGTTTGTAGGTTTACATCAACTTATCGTACAAGTGCTGAACAAAACGCTTTATTTGCGCAAGGTAGAACGGATAAAACTAAACCAATAGTTACGATGGCAAGGGCAAACGAAAGCTATCACAATTTTGGTTGCGCAATAGACATTTGTTTGATTTTAAACGGAGTTACTGCAAGTTGGGATTTTAGCAAAGATTATGATAACGATGGTGTTGCTGATTTAATGGAGGTTATTCATATTTTTCAAATGTATGGTTGGGAATGGGCAGGTACTTGGAAAACATTTAGGGAGTTTCCTCACGTTCAAAAGACATTTGGCAAAACTATAAAGCAAATGCAATTGTTACCAAAATTCAAACAAGATAACATTGAATATCCAACATTATGAATAAAATAAATGACATTTGGAATAGCTTTAAAATCAATGATAGCGGTGCTTCAAGTCGCAAATTATCAGCATTTTGGGCGATTGTGGTGATATCTTCCTACATTACCTACAAATTCACTACACCTGCAAACGTATTTGAAATGGTAATTGTGTGGCTAACATTTGCGTGTATTTGTTTAGGGCTTGTAACTATTCCTGAACTGCTAAAAGATTTGGTAGAGTTAAAAAATGGCAACAAAAAAGCCCCCATTTCTGAGGGCGAAAACAGCCATTAAGTGTGCAAATCAATGCCTAATAGCTACATTTTATATTATTTGCTTTAAAGTTCCTAACTCTTCGTATAATCTCTCAATCCTTCTGCCAGTATCATCGTAATGGATAAGTTCATCAATAATTTCTTCCACCTCCGCAATAGCGCATTCAATAGCGCAAATCTCTAAGGGAGAAAATTTAGGTTCAAAAGTTTTTGTATTCAATTCTATACCTCTTAAAATAAGGTAGTATTTGGCAATTCGTTTTGTTGCTGGTGTCATTATTTTAAATTATTAATTAATATTCCTGTAGTCAAACCTAAAGCATAACCTATCGCAAAGCCATAACGCTTTTTATTTAGTTGTTTTCTTAGCGTGGTTGTATCCTTTTGCAAATTTGATATACTTGTACTATCAACTTTAGATAGTGTGTTATATTGAATAATTATAGAATCCTTATTACTCACTATCTTATTAACACTATCACGTTCATTTTGGTAGGCAACAACTATCTGAGTAATATAAGATTTGCAAGTATCGGGAGCGGAAAAG
>Ga0209188_1000979_pt1 | contig 24658 bp, 27 predicted proteins | sample C_130625_EF_Meta_FD_187307 | JGI IMG/M metagenome (GOLD analysis project Ga0209188, IMG submission 187307) | Freshwater microbial communities from Lake Croche, Canada to study carbon cycling - C_130625_EF_MetaG (SPAdes) (version 2) | ecosystem: Environmental > Aquatic > Freshwater > Lake... | reverse complement strand
GCTAATGCTTATCTCTCAGCCCAGCCTATTGTTCAGGCCTTAAAACAAGGGGCCCAAGTAGTAGTGACTGGTCGAACAGGGGATCCGTCCCTTGCGCTTGCGCCACTGGTGCATCACTTTGGTTGGAATTGGAACGCCTGGTCAAAACTAGCAGTAGGCGCAACAGCAGGGCATTTGCTCGAATGCGGTGCACAGGTAACTGGGGGTTATTTTTATGATCCAGGTTTTAAAGATATCCCAGATCCTGCCAATATCGGATTTCCAATTGCCGAGGTTTATGAAGATGGTCGATTGGTGATCACTAAAGCGGTTCGAACTGGCGGGTTGGTTAACGCACAAGTCGTCAAAGAGCAATTGCTTTATGAAATTCACGATCCTTCCAAATACATTACACCTGACGTCACCCTTGATTTCACTGGGGTCAGAGTCAATGAAATAGGCTTAGACCGAGTAGAGGTGACTGGAATAAAGGGAACCCATGCGCCTGAAAAAATTAAAGCAACCGTATGCTTTGATGGAGGCTGGTTAGGTGAGGGAGAGATCTCTTACGCTGGACCCAATTGCGTTGCTCGAGCACGTAAGGCCGCTGAAGTTGTTATAGAGCGTTTAAAAATTCGTGGACTGCAAGTTGAAAGTAGAGTTGATTTGATAGGCGTTAGTAGCGTTCACGATGGTGATAATGGGCCTTTGTGGCGCGCGGCAGATACGCATGCAAAAGATGTGCGCTTGCGTTTAGCGGTTTCCGCTAAAAATCAAGATGACGCAGATCAAGCGGCTCGAGAAGTGCTAGCGATGTATTGTTGTGGACCTGCAGGTGGGGGAGGTGTGAGATGGCGAACAACACCTCGAATTCGTACCCAGTCTTACTTAATGCTGCCTACTGACCTAGATCCGGGTTGTCAACTTTTTACTGCAAAGGATTTGAACCCATGACAAATCCAAACGAATGGGTGACAGTCCCTTTGCATAGCGTTGCGCATGGCAGGGCTGGCGACAAGGGCAATCGATTAAATGTCAGTATCGTGCCCTATAACGCGCTTGCTTTTGATGCCTTGGCAACACAACTTACTCCGGAAAAAGTTTTGTCTCTCTATTCCCACCGAGGTGCTGCATCGGTTCGAAGATACGATTTACCTTTACTTCCAGCTTTTAATTTCGTTATGGACGATGTGCTTGAAGGTGGTGTGAATGGGAGTTTGAATTTAGACGGTCATGGAAAAAGCAACTCTTTCATTTTGTTAGCTATGCCGGTTAAAGTAAAAAAGGCTTGGATTAACGCAGGTCATGTTTTTGACTCAGAATAATTAGGAGATGGTATGAATCAACTAAAAGGTTTAAGGTGTTGCCGGTTTTTACTGTGGTGCTGGCTTGCAATGGCCTTTGCGATTCCTACTGTGTCGCAAGCGCAAATAAAGCCATGGCCGGATAGACCCATCAAAGTAGTTGTACCTGCTCCTCCTGGTAGTGCGCCAGATGGGTTGTTGAGAGCCTTGACTCCAAAGCTGTCAGAGATTTGGGGCCAGCCAATCACTATTGAGAATGTTGTTGGAGCATCGGGCAATATAGGGACAGATCGCGTCGCTAAGGCTGCGGGTGATGGGTATACATTGCTCTACAACACGATGGGTCCGGTATCGGTCAGTCCCTATTTGTATGGAGATAAATTGCCTTACGATCCATTGCGTGATTTGGCACCGATCAGTCTGGTAACAAAAATGCCAAATATCTTGACTGTTCATCCGAGCTCACCCATCAAGTCTTTGAGTGAATTGATTGCTTTAGCCAAGAAGAACCCTGGTAAATTTCGATATGGCACTGCTGGTCCTGGAACCACCCAGCATCTATCTGGTGAGTTACTCAATACTGTTGCCGGCATTCAACTCATTGGTATTCCTTACAAGTCCAGCGCGCAAATGACTACAGACGCTATCGGAGGTCATTACGAAGTTTTGTTCCATAACGCGCCGGTAGTATTGCCGCATATCAAAGCAGGCAATTTAAAAGCTTTAGCGATAACGAGCGGAAAGCGCTCACCTGTTTCACCCGAAGTGCCCACCATGCTGGAAGCAGGCATTGGTAATTTTGAAATCACAGCTTGGTTTGGATTCATGGCTCCTGCTTCGACATCTCCAGCACTTATTCAAAAAATATCAAGCGATATTGCTAAAGTTGTTGCTATGCCAGATATTCAGGAGCGTATCCTGTCACAAGCGAGTGAGCCAGTAGGTGGAACACCTGAACAATATGCCGCTTTCATACGTGCTGAACAAGCCAAATGGCGCGAAGTTGTTAAGTTGGCAAATATGACAGCGGATTAATTTATTCACTGGAATGGAAAAAATAATGGTGAAAATTGCTAACCAAGAAGAATCGCTAAATTTCCATGAGCAACCCAATGGATTGAAATATTTCCGACAAGATTATTTCCAACCCGAATCGGGGTTTGTTGATTCGCCTCAGTCGTATTTGATTAAGCAATTACCAAATATTACTAATCCTACGCATTTTCATATTCAAAATCAGTTTCAAGTTTTTATTGAAGGTGCGGGCTCATTTGGTCCCCATGTGATCAATCCTTATATCGTTCACTATGCGGGGGCACATACAGGCTACGGACCTATATTGGCTGGTCCATCTGGCTTGAGCTATTTAACTTTAAGAGCGCAGCACGATCCAGGCGCAAAATTTTTACCTGAAAAAATTGACCTTTTAATGCGAGGACCTAAACACCACTATACGTCTAAGCAATTTTTACCAAGTAGCCCCGAGTCTATGAATAACCTGGGTGCCGCAGAATTGAATTGGGATGCTAAAGAGATTGATACAGGACTCAGTATTGGGTTGTTAAAAATGCCCGCGCGAACGTCATACCAATATATTTTGGGTGAGCATTCAGACGGTGTTTTTTTAGTTGTCATTAATGGCTCTATAGATGCCGATGGTCAAACCCTCGGTGTCCATAAAAACGTCTATGTTCCAGCCAAAGAGAAGAGTTTTGAGATAACAACAACGAATTCTTATGCCGAAATTTTGGTTCTTCAGATGCCGCAAAAAAATGCCACCTACTAGTAAAACTGGTGTTACTATTATTTTCATCATGCAGACGTAGATCAATAACTAACCTAGGAGACTCAGCCATGAAATCTATTAAGAACTCATTCAGCGAAATGCCTTTAAAACGCCGACAAGTGCTTAGCGGTGTAGGGGGATTAGCTGCAATTATTGCCTCTGGTCAGGCGCCTGTTTTTGCCCAGGCCGCACCTAAGAAATTGGTGATGGCGCACATCAATGCAGTTCCAGAGTCCGCAGCCGCGGCATTTGATTGGATGGCCAAAGAAGTTACCTCTAGGTCTAAAGGTGCATTAGAGATGCAATTTTTCGGAAAAACTTTGATCCCTCAAGAATTAGAGATCATGAATGCGGTCAAGTCAGGAAACATTCAGATGGGTAATCCAGCTGGTGCTGCTGCTACTGTTTTTCCTGAAATGGGGGCGCTACTTGTTCCTTATTTAGTCAAGGACTACAAGTCGGCTTATGCAATGCTGAATGGAAAAATCGGCGACTCTTTCGACAAAATCTGGCAGGACAAGTACAAGGTAAAAGCTTTATGCTTTTTCGATTATGGTTTCCGCCATTTCTGGACAGCTAAAGCGCCGATCATTGAGCCTAAAGATCTACGTGGTAAAAAAATTCGTGTTCAACAGGCCAAAATTTTTGGTGACACTATCAATGGCCTAGGTGGCAATGCAGTGCCTATGGCATGGGGTGAGGTTATTTCTGCGGCTAAGTCTGGTGTGATTGACGGTGGAGATTTGCCAGTGGTCAATATGGAGGCTCTTAAAATTTACGACGTTTCCAAATATTGCTCGTTGACGTATCACAACTACGGCCCCACTGTAAATGTCATGAATTTAGATGCTTGGAATGCTCTAAATCCGGCTCAGCAAAAACTTATGTTGGATATCAGCCGTGAGGCCCAAGGAAAAATAAGAGAAGCAACCGAGTCTGTTGATAATTTTGCTGCTGCTAAAAAGTTGTTAGAGCCCCGTGGCATGACTGTGGTCGAAACGAATGTTGAGGCCTTCAGAAGTCTAGCGAAACAAAAAATCTGGCCTGCTTATAAAACACAATATGGCGCAATGTGGGACGAGATTGAGAACTTTAAAGGCTAATTCCTTAAAGACTTAGCGTTATGGCTAACTTCCTTCATCGTGTTCCGCAATTTGCGGCCACTCTGCTCATAGTCATCGCAATTGCCAACTTGCTCATTGGCGTTTTTCTACGTTATTTTGTAGGTGCAATAACAGATTACCTTGATATAGATCCAGTCCCTTATGTATGGGTAGAAGAGGTAGGTGAGATGGCTTTGGCGTGGCTCACCCTGATTGGTGCTGCTATCGGTGTGAGACAGCGGTCCCATTTCACCTTACATGTTTTGGTACATAGATTACCAGCCTCGTACCAAAGAATTATTGAAATTCTCAATCACCTGCTTATTGCGGTCTTTGGTATTGCAGTGGCTTGGTATGGCGTTGGCTTGAGCCGGATGAATATGGATTTAAGTACGCCAGGACTAGGAATTAGTATGGGATGGTTATACGTTTCATCCGTCGTTGGAGGCGTACTACTTGCAATATATGCAATTTCTATGATCATTCAACCTAGTCTGGTTATTGATGATGCCGATCCGTTAAAGGGAGGCCATTAATGGTTCTTATCGCTGTTACGCTGGTTTTTATAATTTTGATTTTGCTCTCCATGCCAATAGTTTTCTCTCTTGGACTGTCCGGCATGTTTGGTCTTTGGTATGGCGGGTATCCGATGCAACAACTGTCATCGGCTTTGGTTTCTGGTTCTCAAAGCTGGGTTTTACTAGCCATACCTGCATTTGTTTTCGCTGGCGGATTGATGGAGCGTTGTGGAATGTCTCATGCGCTGGTTGAATTTGCCAGAGCGCTAGTAGGCTGGGTGAAGGGCGGCCTAGGGATGTCGGTGATTGTTGTTGCTTACTTCTTTTCTGATATTTGCGGCTCAAAAATGGCTGAGGTATCTGCATTAGGTTCAAGCCTAATGCCCCCCCTGACCAAAGCAGGGTACAAAAAAGAAGATTCTGCGTCGTTGATAGCAGCTGGAACGGCCATGGGGATGCTTGTTCCTCCTGCTATTTTTATGATCGTTATTAGTCAGGTAACAAATACCTCAGCTGTTACTTTGTTTGTCGCTGGATTTGTTCCGGCGGCTGTCATCATGCTTTGTTTAATGGTTCTTGTTTACTTACGTGCACGTAAATATGACTGGCCGGTGGATTCAAAACCTAGTTTGCAGCGTTTGGGTCAAGCAGGACTTAAAGCAGCGGTACCGATGGTGGTGCCTGTTGTCATACTGGGTGGTTTTGTTTTGGGAGTTATTACAGCCACAGAGGCTGGTGCCGTTGTAGCGGGATATGCTATTTTGGTAGCCAGATTGGTTTACCGTAATGTTTCATGGAAAGAGATGGGACGCATAGCCTATGACAGTACCATTCTCACAGCCGCTGTTGTATTTTTACTGGCAGTTGCTTCCATTTTTCAGTATCTGATGGGCGTTTCAGGTGTGCCGCAAATGCTGGCTGAAATTTTAAAACCGCTCGAGTCGCATCATTGGCTTTTTCTAGTGGCTACGGCTTTCATAACCATGTTGTTTGGAATGATTTTGGAAGGATTGCCTGCGGCAGTTGTATTGATACCTGTGGTTTTTCCGATAGCTGAGCAAATTGGTATCAACCCTATTCACTTCAATATTGTTCAAACAGCTGCAGTAGGCATTGGTTTATTCATGCCACCCATGGGGGTGGGTTTGCTTATGGCATTAAAGTTTGCAGGGTTGTCTGTGGGGCAGCACTTCCGAACCTACGTGCCTTATATGGGTGCTTTGTTTGTTGGTTTGGGGTTGATCATTTGCGTACCTGAAATTTGTTTGGTGCTTCCTAGAGCAGCGGGATTGATTCGATAACTAGTTTAATTAAGTTAAAGGTGAGCTACCGTACTTTAAAAACCCTGGTTTTTGGGTTGCATTCTTAAACCAAGCATCGAGATGCTCAAATTTTTCCCTTTCAATTGGTAAGTTAAACCATCTGTAAGCAATTAAGGCCAAGGTAATATCTGCAAGAGTGATGGTTTCACCGGCAACCCATGTACTTTTCTTGAGTGTATGTTGAGAATTCTAAAAAAAACTCTAAGCCAGCATTCGTTCTATCGAATTCAATATGTAGATCCTCACATAACCAGAATACCTTTTGGGCATTAATTGAATTGAGACGACCCCAGATGTGTATTTTTTTCATGATCATTCATATTTAAGTGCAGATAACAAGTAGTTATTTAATCTAGGTACGCCCCAGAATCGAACATCAATTTGGAAGTGATCGAATCAAAAGGCTATGCTTTTAAGTCATAAAGGTTGGATGTCAGCTTCCTTCACAATTTTTTGATAGGTATTTATTTCTTCCCTTACGAATTTAGCAAATTCGTTGGGTTTCATGGGGTTTGGGGTGATTCCCAGTTTGGCGAATTGTTCCTTCACCTCTTGTATTTGCAGAACAGCTGTTATTTGAGCGTTTATTTTTTCGACGATAGCGGGTGGAGTACCCACAGGAGCCCAAACACCAAACCAAAGAGCCATATTGAAATTGCCGAGCCCTTGTTCTGCCAGAGTTGGAGTTTCAGGTAAAACATCGGCCCGTTTATTGGTGCTCACACCTAATGCAGAGAGTTTTCCTTCTTTCATTTGGCCTATTACTGTATTGATAGGCGCCATGTAAAAAGCTGTACGGCCAGAAATAGTATCTTGAATAGCTTCAGGGGAACCTTTGTAGGGAATGTGAAGCATCTTGAGGCCAGCATTTTGTGCAAAATATTCTGCAACCAAGTGGGTAGAAGAGCCAATACCTGCTGAGGCAAATGGAACGCCACCAGGCTTGGATTTCGCAGCATCTATTAACGCTTTTAAGTTGCTGTATTCACCACCTTTAGCTGTCACCATCAAATAAGGCGTGACACCTAATATAGATACGTCTACTAATTCTTTAAGTGGGTCATAAGGTAACTTTTTATAGATAGCAGGATTGGCTGCGTGTGATGCAGATTGCACCAATAAAGTGTATCCATCAGGTTCCGAACGAATGACTGCTTGCGTACCTATTTGCCCACCAGCACCAGGGCGGTTTTCAACCACGATCGGTTGTTTCCAAATATCCGTGAGATGTTTGGCAATAATTCGACCAGCTATATCGGCTCCAGAGCCCGGAGTAAGCGGAACAATAAATTTAATAGGTTTGTTCGGATAGTCTTGTGCCGTTGCGAATTGAAAGCAACACGTTAAGACAAAACCTAGAGCTATCTTGACATTGGAGATCATGGTGAAAACTTTCAGAAAAGAAATAAATTTCAAAGAAGATCGTCTACGCGGTCAATAAACCTTCGCAAGTTTTGGTTAAAAGCCTGTGGTTGCTCAATGTTAGAGAGATGCGCCGCATCTTCAAGGACCACCATTTCAGACCCCTCGATCATTCGATGTAAAACGGTCGATTGATCAACCGTACAAGCTGGGTCTTGGCGTCCTGTCATTATTAAAGCGGGCGATTTAATTTTTAGCAGCATGGTAGTTTGCGCCATATCGCGAATTCCGCTTGCGCAGCCGATATATCCTTCTGCCTTGGTACCTAAAACAAATGCGCGTACCTTTTCAATATCCTGAGGAGCACGCGCTACAAATTCAGGCGTAAACCATCTTTTGATGGTGCCATCGACCAAGCCGGCAATTCCTTTGGTAGATGCAGTTTCTATCCGATCGGCCCACATATCTCTTGGTGGCATTTCACTCGCTGTATCGCAAAGCCCTAGTGAAAGTACTTGGTGCGGAAATTTAGCCCCCATTTGTTGCGCAATCATGCCGCCCATTGAAAGTCCAACAATGTGCGCCTTGGGAATTTTTAATGCTTCAAGTAGGGCAGATAAGTCTTGGGCCAACAGGTCAATCGAGTAAGGACCAAGGGGAACACCTGATCGACCATGCCCGCGGGTGTCGTAACGAAGTACGCGGTAGCGATCTGACAATGCAGGTACTGTCCAATCCCACATGTCATAGTTCGACATCAGGCTATTACTAAGAACAACTACTCGACCATTTTCTGGTCCGTCAAAACGGTAAGCAGTTGAGAACCCATTGATTGTTACGAAAGAGGCTGACATATATCCATTCAGAGATTTCAATGGTTCTATGCTACAGAATAAATACGGGTATTTGTATGCGCTCCTGATGTAAACCCTAGGTAAAAACTGCTTCGCTAATGAAATAAATTGAACGCGAAACTTAAGGTGCTGCCACTTCCACCATGATTTCATTTCGCCTAAACATCGGTAATGTCCAAGGCGGGTCATAGCGCGAGAGTTGAGGTGGACCTAGGACTTTCAAAGCCTTGCGGTTTGCCCATTCGAGCGCTTCGTCCGTTTTTGCCTGAACACGTGAGAGGCTGTTGAACCCTGAATAAGAGTGGACAACAAAGAACTTGCTAGGTACGTCTCTTAAGGTAACGGCATCGTTTTTAGGTTTTGGAATATTGGCCAATGTGAATTGGCTTGGCATCACAAAGTGGATACGCCATTTTTTGGCGGCTTGCATAGTGGATTCAGAGGACTGTGGTTCTGTTGTTACAGGGGCTGTCATGGCAATTTTTTTAGAGACCGGTTCTGCATTCACAGGAGCTGTCATGGCAATTTTTGAACTGGCATTTGAGTCAGTTACTTGGTTGTTGCCAAAAATGAAATCGGCAATCAGCCTAAAGCCTTTGCTAGAAGCTTCGTCCATGTCTCCGTCTACGAAAGTTTCTGCAATCAAAATAGGCGCGTACTTGCGAATTTCGAAGGGGCCATCTGCTTGGACGACGTCGTATTTAGGTTCCTCAATGGCCATGGCTCTGAACTAACTGTTTCAACATCGATGGGTGTCATGGTAAATAACGCAAAAGTTACCAAGACAGATATTGTTGCTGACAATGGCGTGATACACGTCATTGACACTGTGATCATGCCTAAGTAAGCGCATAAGTTTTTAAAACTTTTAGTTTTGTAATTGACGGTGGAGAACTTGGTTCTCCACCTCTTTAAATGAATATAACCAATACTAAATAAAAAGAAAACCATTAAGTTGACCTTTTATTTCTGCTGCGTCTCGTTTGCAGGTTGAGGTCATTTGGCTTTTTTGTAACCCAGCTTATAAATCTTGCTATTTCTGTATGGGCTTGAAGCGCTTCGACGCTAGGGTATTGTTTTGCCAACTCGGTTTCGGTAAACAAAGCATGAATTTGTTTGTGGCAAGCGCGGTGCAACAAGACAGTGGCGACACCTCCTTTAGATTTAGGAACCAAATGGTGGGCATCACGAAGCTCTGGAGGAATTTCTCGATTGCATAAAGCGCATATGGAGACTTCTTCAACAACGGTTTGTTTTTCTTTTATGAGAGTTGCTGACCTTAGTCGCTTAACGCGTCCCTGGACCACTGACGTTATCCAAATGCTTGATGAGTTTTAACTTACAGCCCGACTTAGCACTACACCCGCCGTGATGATGTGTCCAAGAGTCAGAACTACTGAAAAGCCGTGTAACCAAATGAAGCGTCTCTTATTGCCTGAATCGGTAGCTTGATTGATTGCAGGCATCAATATTTGCCTTGCAGCTACTGTGGTCAACATAACTCCAGCCATCATTGCCGCATTGAATTGATCAAAGCTCCAATACAGAGCTATTGCCAAGCCTGAAGAGAGAATTACAAACAGGTAAAACGGTGGAAATACTTTTCTAAGCAACATACGGACATCACTGGGAGGCAAGTGCTTAAACAGGAATGCCGCAAATCCTGCTGAAAATAGCAGCATTCCTCCGAATAAGAAAGCAACTAATAAAAGGGCCGCAACGGGCAGATAAGTTTCAGACATTTGACTCTTTCGTAATTAAGCAGAGCATAATTAAAAAAAAAGACTTTGATGGTTGTAAAAAACTTTTTGAATAAATATTGAATAAGTTTTTAGTAATTTTTTAAAGGTTCATCTGAAACTCGTGCTCATGCTAACCTCCATTTACGTAATCAAGCCTCGACAATTGTTGAATTTATTTTTATCGATAGCCACTGCATTTTTAAGCTTTGCTTCGCAAGCGCAAAGCCCAGACAGTCAGCTGCAACGAAATGGTACAAAGATTTATTTGCTTGGTGAAGTACATGACAACCCCAACGGTCACACCTTGCGCTTAGAACTTGTTATGCAGTTGATTAGCCAGAATCAAAAACCTGTCGTTGCAATGGAGCAGTTTGATCGTGAAAATCAACAAGCCTTAGATCTAGCTTTAACAAGCTGCCAAGATGTTGATTGTGTTCTCGCGAAAGTAGCAACACCAGGTTGGAATTGGCTGTTTTACAAGCCTTACGTTCAATTGGCGTTGGATAAAAAAATTACGCTGGTTGCCGCTAATTTATCTAATACCGATGTGCGTAAAGTTATGACCCAAGGGTTTTCATCTGTTTATAGCCCCCTTGAAATAGCTGAATACAAACTCGCTCAACTGCCTATGCACTTGCTAAACGATCAAAGAAAATCGATTCAAGAAGGGCACTGCAACATGCTGCCAATACAGGCAATAGACCCCATGGTCCGAGGCCAAATTGCTCGCGATGTTTGGATGGCTAACGTTGTCAATAATGTAAAAAACAAAACGGTTATCCTGATCGCTGGAAACGGCCACGTAAGAAAAGATGCAGGAGTATTTCAATGGCTTACCCGAGAGAATCAGCTAACAACGCAAGTGCACGGCTATGTGGAGCAGACAGAAAAAAGTGATGCTGATTGGTATGACCATGTCCATGTCATACCAATCATTGAACGTGAAGACCCATGTCGTGTATTTGAGAAAAATCGATCAAAAAAATGATAACGGATCGAAAGAGCATGTCACTTTTTAATTATTTAAATGACTGAGACTGAGGCTCAAAGCAGCTAATTAATGCATGCCATCAGTAACGCTGCTGGAGCCTTCTTTTTCATCGTGATTGCTCAAACCTTAAATTGAGTATCTTGTGCTTTCATGATTGAAGTTGCTCCAGCGTGACGTAATCTAGTGCGCGCTCGTGGGTGCATTCAAGAATCACCTTTGGTGAAACCCCAGCCTCATAGGCTTCTCTCCACCGCAAAGCACACAAGCACCAACGGTCATCGGCTTTCAGGCCTTTAAATCGATGTTCTGGCCGTGGGGTGATGAGATCATTTCCTTGCCGTAGTGAGTAATCTAAAAATTCTTGCGTCACTTAGTAACTATTTTTGATGAGTCCGTCAGGAGCATCGACAAACTCAAGATAAGCATCTTCTAATGTCACAGGTTGAACACTCACTGATCTAACCTCTGCACCTTCTAAAGCGTCAATAACCTCCCGTAGGCTCAAAACTTGAGGTAGTAAAAGACTTATTTGATCTGCACTTTGGCGAATTCGCCACCCCAGACGAGCTGCTCGTTGAATCACTGCCTCGTTGTCTTGCGACTGTACTTTGGCAACTGCTTTGCCAGGTATGCAAAATAACAATTCTGGAATGCTGCCCTCGGCAACAACTTTGCCGCTGTGCATCAAGGCAACCCGACTGCATAAACGCTCAGCTTCGGCGAGATGATGTGTGGTTAACAAGATACTTGTACCGCTATCACGCAAGCCTTCTATTAGCCGCCAAAGGCCCATTCGCGCTTCTAAATCCACAGCAGAGGTGGGCTCGTCAAGCACCAATAACTGTGGACGGTGTATCAAGGAAACTGCCAGGTGAAGCCGTTGTTGCCAACCACCAGAAAGTTGTCCTACTTGGGTACTTGCGAAACTTTCTAATTCAAAAATACCCATTAACTCTGCCACGCGTTGTTTGCGTTCTTTTTCAGATAGACCGTATAGGCGAGCAAAAAAGTTTAGATTTTCAGCGGGAAGCAAATCGGGGTACAAGGCGCAGTGCTGCGTGCAAAAGCCGACCAATCCGCGAGCGCGATAACTGAGTGCGTTTATTGGCTCACCCATCAATTGCACCTGCCCTTCATCGTAGGACAGTAACTTGCAAACAATATTGAGAACAGTAGACTTTCCACAACCATTGGGACCGAGCAGGCCCACAACCTCGCCTCTACCTACCCGCAGACTAAATCCGTCTAGGACATGGTGGCTTCCAAACCATTTGTGAACACTGTCAATTTGTAGTGCTGCTGTCACTGGGATTTATCTCCGTCCAGCAGGTGTTGATAAGACTGGATGCCTAAAGCCAGAGAGAGCCCACAAAATGCAACTAGAAAACTTAATTCGAAACGAAGTTCATTCAAGCCCATGCTATGGGCTGCAACACCTTTGAAGGCCTGATTCATATGCAGCATGGGGTTGATTTGTGCAACCGCTTGCATACCTTGGGGCATGATTTCGAGTGGGAAAAAGGTGCCACCTAACACTAAGAGCGGCACACCAATCGCAGACAAAGCCACCACCACTTCTTCGCTACGCCTTGCAAATCGTGCGCCTAGAAAGAATCCCATTCCCACATAGGAGAAAACGGAGAGCAACAAAATCAATCCCCCAAGGAGAAGGCTTCCCTGGTATTTGGCGCCAATCAACAGGGCGATGCTGTAGAGCATGACAACTTGCATTAAAGCCAACAACATCTGTGCGATGACAACGCCTAGAAAGTAAGCTGCAGGGTGAAGCGGAGTAGTAAGCAGACGGGGCAAAGTGCCACGTTCACGCTCCGCAGCAATCACAGCGACTGTACCTCCTAGGCAGCTAAAAAATAGTGCTGCACCAACTAAGATGCCTGCCGCTGCGGCGTCAAGGCCGGCACGCATGCTGGCGTTGTGTGCATACACCAAACCGAACAGCAGCATCATCGCTGATGGAAACACGGCCCAAAAAATCAAGCCCCGTTTATGCCGCCATTGCTCAAGCAACAGACGTTGCGCAACGGCAAGTGTTTGAATCCACAGAAGATGGCTGCTATGCATTCAACGGTTGCTTAAAGATGGCCGCATCTGGAAGTACTGTCTCCAAAGCTTTTGCGGACATCAGCACACCCGGAATGCCCGCACCTGGGTGCGTGCTGGCACCCACCATGAATAGGTTTTGTATATCTTCGCTGAGGTTGTGCGGTCGAAACCAAGCGCTTTGCAAAAGAAGCGGCTCAAGCCCAAAGGCAGCGCCTTTAAAAGAAAGTAAATTGTCTTGAAAATCTTGTGGGGTCGTCATGAACGAGACCGTCAAGTGTTTGCTCAAATTAGGTAGAACAGTCTCTTCTAGCGCTTTAGCAATGGAGGCGCGGTAAGGTTCCGCGTGGGTGGTCCAGTCGGTGCCGCTTTGCAGGTTGGGTACGGGCGCCAGAACATAAAAAGTATCGCAACCCACTGGCGCCATCGCCGGATCGGTGGCCGTAGGGCGATGCAGATAGAGGCTGAAATCGTCGGCCAGGTAGTTGTTTTTGAAGATATCTTTTAACAATGCTTCATATCGTGGTCCAAGCAGCATCATGTGATGCGGCACGTCGTCAAAACGTTTGTTGGTGCCGAAGTACCAAACAAAAAGACTCATGGAATATTTACCCTTTTCAACCTTAGCGTCGGTCCAAACCTTTCGGTGCTTTGGGTCAATTAGGTTCTTATAGGTCCAAGCCGTGTCTGCATTACTAACAACAATATCAGCTGGAATTTTTTCGCCATTGACAAGCGTTACGCCACAAGCGCTGCCATTATTGACATCGATACGGCGAACTTCAGCGCCAGTGCGTAAATGTCCACCCATGTCTTCAATCAATCTCACTAGGCCATTGACTAAGGCACCTGTGCCTCCCATTGCCCAGTGCACGCCAAAGTGTCTCTCAAGCGCATTGATAAGGGAGAAAACACAGGTCACAGAAAACGGATTACCGCCAATCAAAAGCGATTGCAGGCTCAACGCTTGCCGCAACTTTGGGTGTTTGAGGTGAGTGGCGACCATCGTATGCAGGCTACGCCAGCCTTTCATGCGCACCATAGAAGGCACTGCCTTGAACAGATCGTCTATGTTGACAAATGATTTGCAACCTAACTCCTCAAATCCCAATTTAAAGCAAAGATCAGCCTCGGCCATAAAAGCAGCATATCCCGGCCCGGCTGTTGGATCGATGCGCAGCACCTCCTTAAGCATTCGATCTGGATCTCCGCTGTAATCAAAGTGATCACCATCGTCGAATCGGATTCGGTAAAAAGGGTCGATTAAACGCAGATCTACGTCACTGTCTAATTTGCGCCCGGCCAAGTTCCAGAGCTCTTCCAGTAAAAATGGAACGGTGACGATCGTCGGGCCTGCATCAAAGGTGTAGCCGTCAACATGGTGAACGCGAGCCCGGCCCCCGGGTTCGTTTAATTTCTCGAGTACCTGTACCCGCCAACCTTTGGCGCACAAACGCACAGCCGCAGCCAGACCACCGAACCCGCTACCGATCACCAAAGCCAGAGGGGCGTTGGTATCGGCATATCGCATTGGCTGTTCATTAGTACTAAGGTTAGGCAACATGTAGTTTTTTGTAATTGGTAATGATTGACTATCGACTATCGACTATTGACTATGAACATCGACTATCGGTGATCTTTTATTGTTGCCGCTGGGCAATTACCCCTTGTCCAGAATGTTTTTAAATTTTAGGCGCATTTAAAATCAATACATGAATTTAACAACTTACGCTAGGTTCATTGATGTTAAAACCGGGCATGGTGGTTAGCCATCATGATCGACGTCTATGTAAAAAACCACCTGAGGGTGGTTTTTTTACTTGCTAAGGTAGATAAATCTATTTGACAACTACATCAATCGATTTAGATAGTTGAGGGCCATATGACTGGTGAGCCCAATTCGCAAACTGCATGGTTAACTTATATTTACCAGGAGGAAGGCTTACTTCAGTATCAGTTTGACCTTTGCCGTAATGGATATGCGTTGCATCCGCTGGAACCGCAACACCATTTGGAATGCTTTCAGAATTAATGAGTAAATGATGGTGACCCGAATTGGCGGTCATATCACCTGCAGGCTTAACTGTCATTCCTGTTACCCCAAAAACTACTTTGAATGGGCTAGTAACGGTTGCACCATTTTTGGGCTCAACAAAATCGACTGACTGTGCAAATGCTGAATGGCTAGAAAAAATTAGGAGAGCGCTTGTAAATAATAAAGAATGAAATTTCATTATTAATCCTTGAATTTTGTGGGTTGACGAAAGGTGCACATATTACTAGTTTTGGCAAAGTAAGTTAACTTAACGCACAAAACTAGTTTAAGGATCAAAAATCCCTATTTCTTGTAGATTCCACTTTAGATCTGTCTATATATCAGCGCTTTGGCCAGACAGTACCTTGGCTGCTAGCTACATCACCCATTCCCTTGTAAACAAATTTTTGTAGACGTTTACCTTCATAGGTTTCAGTGATGTAGATATTGCCCTTGGAGTCGGTAGCAATGCTATGTACACCAAAAAACTGACCAGGCTGCCTACCACCGTCGCCAAAGTTGGTGATCTCCATCATCGTTTCACGAACTATTACGCGAATTTTTTCATTAGTACCGTCTGCTAGAAAAATGAATCGCTGCTGAGGATCCTTTGAAAAAGCTAGATCCCAAGCTGATCCAGAAGCTAATGTTTGCCGAGCAAAGTGTGCCTCTTTGATGAATGTTCCATCTGGTTTAAATACTTGAACACGATTTGCCTGTCGGTCGCAAACGTAAACCATCCCGTCATTGCTTCTTTCCACGCAATGGACTGGATTTCTAAATTGTTTGGGTGGAGCAGCGGAAGGATCGTATTTACCTAAATCACCATCGTCAGGTTTGTTGCCATAGGCTCCCCAATAGCGTTTCATTACTCCAGTGTCTGCGTCTAAGACAGCGACACGTTTGTTTTTATAGCCATCTGCAACATAGGCTTCATTGGTTTTTGGGTCAACCCAAATTTTTGCAACACGGCCGAAATTTTCAGTATCGTTGCTACCTTTATTTCCTTTGTGCTTGCCCATTTGCATTAAGAATTTGCCATCGCGCGTGAACTTCAGAATATGGGCATCGTTTTCACCATTGCCACCAATCCATACATTACCTTTATGGTCAATATGGATACCGTGATTGGAGTCAGGCCACTCGTACCCTGGGCCAGGACCGCCCCATGCCTGTACAAGTCGACCCGATGGATCAAACTCTAATACGGGGGGAGCAGAGGCGCAGCACTCGCCTACATTTTTCGTAAGCGCTAATTCGTTGTCATTAAGGGTGGCAGCACCTCTGTGGATAATCCAAACATGGTCTTTCTCGTCCACCCACACACCGATAGCCATTCCGAGCAACCAATGATTTGGCAGGGGCTTGGGCCATAAAGGATCTACTTCAAACACGGGGGCCTTGACAGTGTTTGCTTTAGCGTTGACGGGTTGATCAGTCAACCCGAGCGTTAAGACTAACAGAATAAATACAGCAATAAAAACTGTTGTAAGGAGAGAGGAATGTGCGCGCATTTTCATGAAAGGCCCCTTTATTTCTATCTTAAATAGGTAAGACAGATGAATACTGAATCCCTACTTCTTTAAGGCTAGCATAGGCACCTCTGACTGGCAAGTTGTTCAGATCAAATCTAAATGAGACACTCGAAAACCCCTAGAACTTTGGTGCACGTATTAATTCAATTGGCGTGGGTTTGCCTATTGGCAGGACCTTGGACGTCATTTGTTGCGCAGTCTCATGAAATACCAAACGATGTCCTAGTTCAAACTTTTTTAAAGCAAGATGCGAAACAAATAACGCTCTTGATTCGTGCTCCATTAAGCGCAATGCAGGAAGTTGAATTCCCACTTGTTAAAAATATTTACTTAGATCTGCCAAAAGTTAAACCCGCGCTAGAACAAGCAGCGCAATTATGGTTTACAGACAACTTACGAATTTCACAAGATACACAACTTCTGCAAGTTCCCACGATTGCCCATACGCGTATCAGTCTTCCGTCAGATCGTGCTTTCAGTAAATTTGAATCTGCTTTAGCCCATGTGAGAGCTAAATCATGGGACTTGCCTGATAACTTGGTATGGAGCCAACAATACTTAGATATTGAATTAATCTATCCAATAGTCAGTGAAGAATCAAGCATAGAGATTGACTTTGGTCTTCAAAGATTGGCCCAGCGAGTTGCGATTAACTTGCGGTTTCAGCTGTTAGGTAATGCTGAGAGTGCTTTTGAATTCAATGCCAAAGAAGGTAAGGTATTACTTAACCCTAGTCCCTGGCAAGCCTCTTGGCGTTTTATAAAAATGGGGTTTGCCCATATTCTTAGCGGGACAGATCACCTTTTATTCATTGCCTGCTTAATCTTGGTCGCTACTCAGTGGATGCAATTGCTAGGAGTAGTTACCAGTTTCACTATCGCTCATTCAGTCACATTGATTGCCGCAGCTTTAGGTTACGCACCCAGTGGTTTGTGGTTTATGCCTTGGATTGAATTGGCAATTGCTTTTTCAATTGTCTTTACAGCACTAGAAAACATTTGGAACCCTCAGCCACATCGCCGTTGGATCTTATGTACCTTATTTGGCTTGATTCATGGGTTCGGATTCTCTTTTGTATTACATGAAACATTGCAGTTTGCGGGGTCACATGCCATCTTGTCCTTGATTTCTTTCAATGTGGGAGTGGAGGCAGGGCAGGTGGTTGTTCTGCTCATTGGGGTTCCAATCGTGAGGCTACTTACTTTAAAACCAAATAATCGCATAGTCACGATCGTAATTTCGGCACTCATAGCTCATATTGCTTGGCATTGGATGGTAGATCGCTGGGACTCTGCCGCCAAGTTTTTACCCGCTGCGATGCAGCAAGGATTTTTTTAAATTGTTATTTCCAAATACATGCGCCAATTGCCGGACATGTCTTGGGTTAGTAGATGCGAAGTTGTTCTTAAATCGGAACTTTTGAAAGAAGCGGTAGTTGTTTCTAAAAAGAAACGTCCATCCGCATCTGTCGCTATCTTCGCGCCGCTACCGTTAATTGAAATTATTTGATTTCTAGCAGGGTTTTTATTCGACGAAAGTGCACGTCCAGACAGAATCAAAGGCCCATGGTTGTCGGGTAACCGATTCGAGTTGTTGGTTTTCAATGCATCCCCACTCGATGATTGGAGCCCAAGAGGGGTAGCCCAGGTCAACATCGGCGTTGAGGTAAGGCCAATAGCGACCTTCATAAACGATCGCCTATCTGCAAGCACTGTGTGTTCCATGGCCATGGCCTTCTCCTTATAAGTCCCATTATTGGAAGAATAGGAGTTACCAGTCGATTAGGGTAAACATTACCTAATTCAGCCGATCTTTCGTTGTCTATTCAAGAGAGCTTAACTATTATCAGTTCATCAAAACCCATAACTACTTAGGTGCTATATGAAAATCATGTTGTTTAATGATTACAGAATTGGAATTATCAAAGGACAGGGGGTCGTTGATGTCACCTCAGTCGTTAGCAACGTTCCCCATCATGGAGTGGGGGACTTAATGAATGGGTTGATTGCTTCGTTTGATAAGGTCAGGCCACAAATTGATAAAGCCGTTGCAAATGGAAAGTCTGTACCTATATCTCAAGTGAAAATTCGTCCACCTTTGCCTAAACCAGTCAATATCGAATGCATGGCGGTTAACTACATGGAGGACGGCACACGTAAGGAGCCTGCACTTATCAATGCATTTCATAAGTCACCTGGGTGCATTATCGGTAACGGCGACACCATGGTGCTTCCTGATATTCCTTCTACTATCTTTGAGGGCGAAGCGGAATTAGCACTTATTATTGGCAAAGGGGGTAGCTTTATTTCTGCTTCAAAGGCGATGGATCATATTTTCGGATATGTAAACTTCATTGATGGTTCTGCCAGAGGTGTCAAGCCAGAAAATAACTCCTTTTACCAAATGAAATCGCGAGCAACATTTGCGCCGATTGGTCCTTATATCGTTACCGCAGATGAAGTCAAAGATCCACAGAATCTTCAAGTAAAACTCTGGGTCAACGGTATTCTCAAACAAAACTTTAATACCAATGACATGGCTCACAAGATACCGCGTTGTATTGAGTGGGTCTCCAGTATTCACGCCCTTGAACCTGGTGACATCCTCGCGACTGGAACTAACCACAGAGGCCTTTCCGCTTTCCAAGACGGAGATAAAGTGGAATTAGAGGTCGAGGGTATGGGGCGATTAACTATTGGTGTGAAGGATGATTTAAAGCGTACTTGGGCGAGAGATACGCGTTTGGAGCACGAGCAAAAAGGGCTAACAGGGACAACGCCACAGCTAACAGGTAAATATGCATAGGAGTTATCTATGAAATTCGCCCTTATAGTTTCTGCAATATTTGCATTTACTGCGACAGAAGGTTTTGCACAAGCAAAAATTAATCCTACAGATCCACAGCCTACTTGCCAAATGTGTCCTGGCACATTCATACCTCTTGAAGAGCTAAACGCTTACACACAAAGAGCAATTACTGAGCGTCTGATAGATCAGCAGGTGCGGGATATCAATATTGGTAAGGCGCACATTGGTATTGGTATGGTTTATCGTAAAAAACTAGAAAAACCACAACCTGATTCAGTTGCTGAGCATGATCATGTGAGTGAGGTCTACCATGTAATATCAGGTTCGGGTACTCTAGTCTTAGGACCAGATATTACTAATCGGCAAAGACGCCCAGCAACACAGAAAACAGTTGTTGAATTCAACGGACCTGGCAACAATGGGGCTGAAATAATTGGGGGCGAAACGCGAGTGATTAAAGCTGGAGATGTAATAGTTATTCCAGCCGGTACGGGACACTGGTTCACTAAAATTGATGACCATATCAATTATTTAATGATCCGTATCGATCCTGATAAATTAACTCCGTTACGGAGTGAAGCCCAATCAAAGGATTATCTATCACAGCCTTACGTTCGTTAATCCTAGGACTATTTGTCCGACTCCATAAGCAGATATCTAACTTGGCTAATTAAGAAGCCCGGGAATTGAAAACCGTGGGATATGTCGTGCAATTGGTTTGCAGTTCGTAGGTATTAAGTTGAGGAAGCCGCGCAGCGAAACCCAATATTGTGGTGACCAGCTTTAGGATTTCGGGATAAATTTCTTCCTCTTTGGGTCGTTGTAATTTCTTCCTCGCTTGAATCATGACCACCACCACGGGTGGAACGTATAGGGCCGGAATTTTGGTTTTCTCTTCCGTCGTCTGACCTATAAGGGTAGGGTTTAAAGGCGCTAGATACCCACTCCCACTGGTTTCCAGCCATGTCTAAAACCCCGTAAGGACTTGCTCCGTCAGCAAAAGAATCAACTGGCGCTGAAGAGTTGTAGGCTGCCCCATAAAGGGCCTGTTTGTTATTTGGCTTGGAATTTCCCCATGGGTATTTTCTTCCATCTGTTCCGCGCGCTGCTTTTTCCCATTCAGCCTCAGTAGGTAATCGTTTTTTTAACCAAAGGCAGTAATCACGAGCACCTACCCAGCTAACTTCATTAACAGGATGCGTTGCAAAGCCTTCATCAGCCTTCCATTGCATATTTTGCAAATGAATTCTTGCGTCATTGTCATCATCATCGTAAAAGGTTTCACCTCGTAGATTTCTTAATCCTTGGCTATTTAGAAACTCAGCAAATTCAGCATTGGTTATTGGCAGTACATCAATGAAAAATGACTTAACAAAAACTTCATGCTTCGGCTTTTCGTCAATTGGTCCAATATCGGAGCCCATAGTAAAGGGCCCCTCTGGAATTAGAACCATAGCTTTTGATGCGAGACTGCTAGGGCTAATTATTTGCGCCTGAATCAAATTTGTGTAAGCAAAAATAAACAGTAAGAAGGCCGACTGTGTCACGCCTAGCCTTATGTTTGCAAGCATTGAGGTTTTAATTAAATTAAAAAATCAATTTAAAACTATTTTCTTGGACTTCAATCGCGTCTAGCTTTTTACCAACCATATCGGGCACGTGGTAAACAGAAGTTCCATCCAATAGTGTGAGTAAGGTGCTGTTTAAAGTCCCGGCGATAGTACTTGACAACTCTTTGCCATCAGCAGTTGTAAGCTTCAAAATATTGACCTTTGAAATTTCAATATCCCCCTTCTCCTTGTTCCAAACTGGCTGCGTGTCTACACAAAATTCGCCCGACCGCTGTGGAAGCTTACTAGCCCAAGTTCCACACAATTCAATCTTTTGGCGTTCTTTGCTGAATTTGGTTACAGGTTGATCTAAGGTGATTGTTAATTTTTCTTTGGGGAATTTTTTTGCTACTGCCAAGTCTATTAACGACTTTGGAATGCTTAGAGAAAGAGCTGCTACTGTTTGAATAGCAAAAAGCAGTGCTACTGTGATTGATAACTTGTTGTACTGCATCATATTTTTAATGGATTGGATGACATTTATACCAGCAACTAACCAACTTTAGGATAATTCAATGTATAAATTTAATCCTCCTCAAATATGCAATCTACCAATACCGATTTAGCCTTATTTAATGCAAATGAGTTAGCTACTCTTTTTCGTACCCTTAAAGCATCTCCTGTTGAAGCGCTTCAAGCGGTTGAAAAACGCATTGATTTACTTAATCCGCATTTGAATGCGTTTTGTTTTCGGGCAAGTGAGATTGCCCTGCAGCAAGCAAAACTCAGTGAATATCGATGGCTTAAAGCTACCCCTTTCAGTGATTTAGATGGAGTCCCAATTTCGATTAAAGATTTGATATTGACAGAGGGCATGCCAACGTTGCGCGGTAGCTTCACTGTAGATGTAAACCAACCTTGGAATGTGGACGCGCCTATTGCTGCAAGACTTAAAGAGGCAGGGGCTGTTGTACTGGGTAAAACTTCAACGCCTGAATTCGGTTGTAAAGCTGAAACCAATTCACCCTTAACAGGCATCACTCGTAACCCTTGGAATCTCACTAAAACACCAGGAGGTTCCTCCGGAGGCGCTTCAGCTGCAGTTTCTGCAAATTTAGGACCCATTGGAATCGGCACAGATGGAGCAGGTTCTATTCGTATTCCAGCTGCTTTTTGTGGCAATTTTGGATTTAAACCTAGCTTTGGTCGTGTGCCTGCTTATCCGCTTTCTCCATTTGGAACTGTTGCTCATCTAGGGCCACATACCATGAGCGTTGAAGATGCTGCAACCACCATGAACATCATAAAAAAACCAGATGCTCGAGATTGGGCATCACTTCCCTATGATGATAAAAACTACTTGAGAACTTTAAAAGAAGGTGTGAACGGACTCAAGATAGCTTTCTCGCCTAATCTTGGCTATGTGAAAAATGTGGATCCTGAAGTGGCACATAAAGTTGCACAAGCCGCAAAAATATTTGAATCTTTAGGTGCTCATGTAGAGCTTGTAGATCCTGGGTTTGAAGACCCTATAGATATAACTACTAGCCTGTGGTTTTTAGGTTCTTTTTCTATTTGGAGCGGACTTACAAAAGACCAACAATCCAAGTGCGACCAGGACTTTGTTGCACAGGCTGAGTTAGGTAAATATCTATCAGCTTTAGATATCCAAAAAATTAATCTCCGGCGAGGCATGCTGGGTTCTCATATGCGGCAATTCATGAGTCGTTATGACTTATTGCTTACCCCCGCAGTCTCAATACCTGCATTCGATGCTTTGCCATCAGGACATCGAAAAATGGATGCAAATACTATGTTGGGTTGGACTCCATTTAGTTATCCATTTAATTTGACACAACAACCTGCTTGTAGCATGCCGTGTGGCAACACTAACTCGGGATTACCTGTTGCTTTTCAATTAGTTGGCCCTATGTTTGCTGACGACTTAGTTTTGCAAGCGGCATATGCTTTTGAAGAAGTGATGCCCATATTAAGACCACCCAAACTAATTATGTGATGCCTCTAAATCGTAAGCTTGATTCTCATATTCAAGTGATTGCATCAACTCTTGCCCAACGAAAATTATGATTCCATGTTGACGATTGGCTTACTTGTTTTGATCAGTTCATCTAAGAGTGAAATTGCATCCTTAGATGAAGCGGAGTAGGGATCAAATTCAGGATGAGCCATCTGAACCATGGGATCATCTTTCGACAATTGAACAAGCGCCATAAACCATTGGCCAAATTGTCTGTGAGTGATTTCCTCCATCGACAACAATTCAATATTATTGTGATGACGACTGGCCATGATTCGCGAGTAAAGAATATTTACCTGATGTCTTTCACCTTCCAATGCTTGCATGTACAAGCCTGAGCCTTGACTTAAAATCCCAGTAATATTTTCTCTCTTGTTCTAGATATTGGATTTTTCTAAAATTTGGGTTGTAACAGTAGTAGCAACTGGACCTACCGGCTGGCTGACATACAAAAGGCGTACGAGCATGGTTGGCTCCTTTTTAGAAATTTATAAAACAATACTTGTCGATCTGGCATAGCGTATCAGTTTATTTAGGGCTCGAACTCGACCGATTGCCTTGTTTTATTGGCGAGGTTTTCAAATCCAGCGCGACAAGGCTTGGACATCTTCAGCAAACATCTGTCCCTTTTCGTATTGAACCAATAGGCCTGATTTGTCATACACCATGACTACAGGAATACCTTTTGGCTTTTTCAGTTCTGATTGCAACTGCGGGTCTAGCCATGCTGAAGGGAAGGTATATCGATTTTTTTGCATATGTATCTTTGCAGCAGTTACATCTTTGTCAACAGATACACCCAGCACATAAAGCCCCTTGCTCTGGTACTTCACAAACAGCTTTTCAATCTCAGGTGATTGTTGGGCGCAAAACGGGCACCAACTTGCCCAAAAGTAAGTCACAAGAACTTGGCCCTTGAGTTGAGACGACTTTAAAACCTCATCATTGAGCAGTTTGACCTGCGACCATGGGATGGGGGATCCAACTTCTGGGCTATTGGGTTGAGAAAAAGCCAAAGAGGGTAAGCAGGCAATCAATGCGCCTGATTGGATCAAATTCCTTCTGGATTTAAAGTGCATAAAAAACTCGGACCTTAATTTCGTGAAATGGGTTTGTACTCCATAGGCTCGCAAGTCGATTGGGCCGTCATGCCCCGGCTTTAAAGATCGATCACGGGCCCCGCAGCCGCCAACAAGTCATCGATCAGTTGATGGGTTTGCAAGGCCTCACCGCCATGCGTGCGTGAGGGCCGTTGCTGCTGGATGGATGCCACAAAGTCGCTGATCAAGTCGCGGTGCCAATCGTGCGGAAAGTCCATGATGTTGGCACCGCCACCGGTGCCGCCCTCGGCTTTGATCTCAATAGGGGTGTCCCCGTTGATGAAGTTCACCCGCAAATCGCCGCCGCTCAGCACCGCAGTGCCCAGGGTGCCGATCACCTCGATGCATTCGGTGCCGCCGGGGTAATGCGCGGTGGTGGCCATCAAGCGGCCCGGTGCGCCTTGGCCCAATTCCAACAGGGCTTGTACATGGTCTTCGGTTTCCATGCGGTGCACGCGGGTGCGGCTGGCCTGCGCCGCCACCACGCGGCGCACGCCCACCAAGGCGCGAAACACATCCAGGCTGTGGATGGCTTGGGTGATGAGCACCCCGCCACCATCGCGTGCCAGG
>Ga0209188_1000977_pt1 | contig 24742 bp, 18 predicted proteins | sample C_130625_EF_Meta_FD_187307 | JGI IMG/M metagenome (GOLD analysis project Ga0209188, IMG submission 187307) | Freshwater microbial communities from Lake Croche, Canada to study carbon cycling - C_130625_EF_MetaG (SPAdes) (version 2) | ecosystem: Environmental > Aquatic > Freshwater > Lake... | reverse complement strand
AAATCATTATGGATATATTTTTTATTAGAACATATTTCTATGATAAAAATATCAGTATCAATAAAAAGTTTATTATATGTATCATTATAATTTATAAATTTATTATCACATATAGCAGTTCTAAAACATAATTTATTATATGGATTGGGAATACTTAATTCACCTTTCAAAAAATTAATAAATTGTATAACTTCTTTTGTTGAATGAGAATAATTAATAAGATTATTTAATCCATTATGATTATGAATATTATTTAATCTACAAGTTCCAAATAAAGTTATAGACTAGTGGTAAGTAGAACCTACCCTATTTCAAGTTATTTCAATAAATAAAATAATTATTGAAATAACTACAATTCATTTATCGTAACAAAATTATAATCATTAAAATACCATTTTATAAAAAGGTAGATTCTACTTACCACTATTATAGACATATATATATTATTTTTTTACATACAAAATAATATATAGAATTATTATGAAACATAAGAGCGAAGATTATAAATTAAGTGCTGTTGAATATTATTTAGTAGAAGATAATACACAAGAAGAAGTTTGTAAAATATTCAAATGTTCTCCAAGAAGTTTAATGAGATGGGTTGAAAAATATAACACTGATGGCGAAATTAAAAGATACATTGGGTTTTGAAATGAGTTATTGTCATAACACAAAATAATATATTCTTTTATTTTTATATTGTTTTGTCCGTTCAAAAACCCTGTAGCGATTTTTCAAAGAAATCTCGACACATAGGCTGCAAAAAGAGTATTAACCACCTGCAATAAAAGAAAAATATCGAGCGATTTTCTGAAATATTATTGAGCCATCGTTTCAAGATCTTGGCAATCTATCTATTGTGTAAAAAAATGTACAATATACACAATATATACAAAGGTACATTTTTTCTTCTCATATTTATGTTCTACTACATTCACTACAGACCTTGCACTTACCACAGCAGGGGGTTTGAGTATGGTTGGCGCATCGTCTAGTGGTCCGGTTCTTGGACTGACAACCTGGTTTCTCGCAACGAAGGCAATAGACCGGCACTTGTTGAGGGATTGCTCTACGTGGTGCGAGAGGTCCATTGATAATCCGAGTCCGGTTCATTGTCCTAGCAGCGGACTGGTGGAGAAGACGTTCGTATTCGGACCATCGCACCATATTACGACGGATCTCTTGATCCAAGCCAATAGAGGTTGAATCAACTGCTCTACAAAGGGGACATTTTAGACCCCTTTGACTATTATATTGAACGGTACGTAGCATGTTACCTACACAGGTCCAACATACCTTATGACCACACGCGTTAAGTGTTTTGAATCCATCACCGTTGTTTGCTTCCGCAACTGCATCGGAAGGGATCTCTAAACACACAGGACATTCCTGGTCACTCGGTTCAAGTTCCCCGCGCGGGAGACTGTATCGTTCAGGAGAGGCGACTACTGACATCATTTGGTATGGGTTGGTTGGTTGATACTTTAACGGAATTGTCGAAAAGGGCACTTCAATTTTGATGGGCAAATTTGAATGTTTATATCAGGAAAACGACGACTGCGTCAGAAGGGAGGCAAAGGTCATGGATTCAAAACCCTGTAGCTATCTTTCCAAGATCTTGGACTTTATAGTAACAAAAATGGATAAATTCAAGGCTTTTACTAATCCACTTTTGTTATCACAGATTTATTGTTATTGTCACAAATTTATCTTCATTACCAGTAATGGTGTCAGAATTAATCTCTTTTCGAGAATAACTATAGTTATTCCGAAAAGGATATAGGCAATCTAGGATTTTGTAGCCATTTGGCTACAAAACCACAGATAGACCTTAACAATAATTAATGGAAAATTATGAAACCATAAATGTAAACAATCTAATATGTGAAACATTACACCCTAACAATGAAATTGCAAAATTAATAATAATATGTAAAGGGTGTAAAAAATGTATAAAAGCACACAGGTACAAATTTTCTTATAATATGTAATCTTGCAAATTTCAGACACAAATGATTGGTTAGATTATTCATATTACAATATAAAATAATAATATTAGAATGACTATCATGAATGGCATAGGCATCGACGATATTCATTATAAAACCAATGATATTAAACGTGCCATTGTAAATAATGAGCCAATCGAAGAAAAATTAAATGTTATTATTATGGTGTCGAATCCCTGCTTATTTGCAACTCGATATATATTAACAAAGGAGTTTATAAAAAGAATCGAGGAGGAGGAGGATAATGTGAATTTATATGTCGTCGAACTGGCATATAAAAATCAGCAATTTATGATAACAGAAAAACACAATAAAAATCATTTACAATTACGAACGGAAATTCCCATTTGGCACAAGGAAAATATGATCAATTTAGGAGTTAAAAATTTACTACCGCAAAATTACAAAGCGTTTGCATGGATAGACGCAGACATAGAGTTTGAAAGCCATACTTGGGCAATCGATACATTAAAAATATTAAATGGATGCAAAGATGTGGTACAAGTCTATAGTCATTGTATTGACATGAATCACGATGGGAATAATTTGAGCATTTACAATAGCATGGGATATTGTTTTACGAAAGGAAAAAAATATGCAGCAAAAGGCTCCGATTTCTGGCATCCGGGATATGCATGGGCAATCACACGTAAAGCCTATGAAGCAATGGGCGGTTTATATGAAGTGGGAGTATTAGGCTCCGGTGATAAAATAATGGCACTCGGTTTCGTAAATAAGGCCGAAAAAATGAATCAACCGGAATATAGTGAAAATTATAATGCTAGCATGTTAGAATTCCAAGAACAGGCGAAAAAACTCCGCTTAGGTTATACACCGGGTGTAATCAGACATTATTATCATGGTTCGAAACAAAATCGGCGTTACTTAGAAAGATGGCAACTTCTAATGAAGTATAAATTTTCACCTATCGACCATCTTACACACGATGCATCGGGCATATTAATACCCACTGAACAATTTCCGGAAGAATTCAAAGATGATATCATGACCTATTTCATAGAGCGTAAAGAAGATAATTGAAGTATATATTGGGTAATATGGTTTCATTTGTGATTTTGTAACAAGTCTTGGACTATAGGTAGGTAGATCTGGTTTTTTTTCAATAAAAGTGTAAAATTTGGTTGATTGTTGTATTTTATTCAATGCTATTATGCTAATAGAATAATTGTATTATATATAATTTATTTTATGGTGTGGAAATAAAACCAGATCTACCTAACCCTATCTTGGACGAGACCCATCAATAAAAAGTCTTGTCCAAGACTGAATGTGTAAAACAGAACAACAAGTGATTCCTTTTATTTCGCAAAAGACCACTCTCGCGCAATTCCCGAAGCCATATCTCTTGATATAGCCCCATCACCACCACCAATGTTTGCAAACACTCCCTCGCCATATACATATCGAAGTTTTTCCCATGTTGCGTCATGATACCAGCGTTCAGGCAATTGGTAAGATTTATTGTTATATTCAGAAGATGTTTTTAGACGCTCACATGCACCTCGAATATCTGATTCGTCGATGTTGACATCGATACGAGAGAGCAAATTCTGGACCAAATTAACCAATGTGGGTGTCTGGTACAAAATCTCCTTTAGTTTTTCGAGAAGTTCATCGCGTTTAGCATCCTCGTCGATTTTCTTTGGGCCGACGTGGCCTTGAAATCCGAACAAATTATATACTCTTTTTTGATCTGCCACGGTGACAAATCCATTATTTGGGTCGACGCGCTCTGTTCGCGTCTTGGGCGGAACCCGCGTTTTTGTAATAGGATTATAATATTTAGTACTTTTCAAAACATAAAACATCGGCCGGATATAACTATTGCGAATGATTGCAACATAGTTGTCCGTGTTTCCCGACGAATGGATGGTCAAATGTTGCTTTAAATCGGCCTTTGGTGAACCGGATCTTGGAAACAACGTTCTGGCAATTGTGCCCTCTAGACCGGCCAAGAAATAGGGATATTTTTTATAGGGATTTCCTAGACTTCTTACCTTTTTTACCGCCATATCTACTTTACGTTCGGTTTTAGCAATAGGAGCCGATGCTGTGTCTTTCGCGAGAGCCGTCGCGAAGTGCTGAGACACGGATGAGTCCCAATCCTCAATCTCATCATCCCAGTTATCCAAAACTGGCATGATCACTTTTGTTGCGTTCATCATTGTTACTGTTATTCATTTGGTACGCTCCAACGGAATCGAAAAAAGAGGGTCATTTTTGACCAAAAACGGAATTCCTGAACAAAGGTTTCGAAAAAAGGTCGAAATGGACGCAAAATTGATTCGTCTTTTTCGATTATAATCTAAAACACCTAACCAACAACAAGTAACCAAACGTTCCCCAAACCAACTTCCAGACCCACACCCAAATCAATCATGGCAACTTCCGTTCCCGTCATTGTCCCCGTCGATGCAACTGTCTCCGAGAAGGTCAAGGCTCCCAAGAAGCCGACCCTTTCTGCCAAGTATGACAAGTTCTTGATCTTCGGATATTCGATTGTTACCCAGATGCAGGCGCGCGGCATGATCACCGATGATATGATCGAGCCCGCCTTCAACATGCTGAACCTTTTCGGCACAGTGGATGAGCAAACCGAGTACTATAAGTCAGCATTCGATGGATTCAAAGACGCGAAGAAGACCATGCGTAAGTATATTCAGCAGAAGAATAAGCCCCCAAAGGCGGCCAGAAAGCCTCGTGCCCCGAAGGACGAGAATGCCGAGCCGAAGGAGAAGAAGCCTCGCGCCAAGAAGACCGTCCGTGTCTCCGATGATACTAAGAACGATCTTATTGGACAACTCGTCGCCGCTGCCACGACTCCCGATGTCATTCCTGCCGTTGTCGCGCCCGCATCAGATAATGTCGTATCGTCTGATGCCGAGACGAAGGAGAAGAAGCCTCGTAAGCCCCGTGCTAAGAAGGCCGATGCCGTCGCCGAAGCTCCTGCACAGGCACCCGCTCAAGTAGATGCCGCGCCTGTTGCTGCAGAGCCCAAGCAGACCAAGCCAAAGGCGAAGAAGGAGAAGAAGGTTGCCGAGCAAGCACAAGCGCCAGCAGAAGCTACAACGACGGAGGACTCTAAGCCAAAGGCGAAGGGCAGACCCGCTAAGAAGGCTCAAGTGCAAGCACAAGCGCCTGCTCCTGTGCCCGTGACTACACAAGAGTTGGCTGAAGAGGATGACGACGATGAGGAGATCCAGACTCGTGAGATGATCCTGAACGGTAAGCAGTATCTCGTCGACGGCGATAACAATGTCTATGATTATAGCACTCACGATCAGATCGGTACCTACAACGCCGATACCAAGTCTATTGTCGCATAAATACATAAATAAAAATAAACCAAAAATAAACCAAAAAAAAAGGGGTAAAATCCCCTTTTTTTTTATTTGGCCACGCGTCATTTCTCGATATATTACTCATTTCCCGATATATTAGTCATTTCCTGATATATCACTCATTTACCGATAACTATAATTAGAGACCTTTATCGATAAATGGGTGAAGAGCTTGGACAAGGGGCTTGGACAAGGGGGTTGGACAAGGGGGTGGCCGGGTTGGCTGCGTTGGCCGGGTTGGCTGCGTTGGCCGGGTTGGCTGCGTTGGCCGGGTTGGCCGGGTTGGCCGGGTTTACTATCTTGGAATTAATTATATATTCCAAGCATTTACAATAAACCTGTAGCAGTTCATATTTATCCTCATTAGATGAATGCATAATAGAGTATAAATCTTCATCGCTCAAACTACGAAAAAATCGAATATCATCCTTGATCCTTTGAAGACGTTCAGATTCTATAGGTCGTGTTATAATAATGGCGGATTTGTAATTGCGATCGATGAGAAGATCTATGATCCGAACCAATCTTGGATCAATGGGATTGATATTATGTGACATAGTCTATATATATTATTACAAATATATAGACCATTTCCAAGATTTTATTTCTTGGACTTTGATTTACGAAGGTTTCTACGATTCGTCTTCTTTTTCATAGTATGTCTTTTCTTGGACGCACCACGTTTAACAAAACGTTTGCCACCGGTTTTTTTTACACCACCACCGGCACCGCCAGCATCAACAGAACCAGAATTAGAAGAGGATAACACCTCATCCATAGCTTCAAAAACATTTGCAATATTCTCGGCGATATTATCAACTCGAGCTACTTTAATAGGGGGCGTGTCTTCGCCAGGTTCATCCCTTTCGCGCTTAGATCCGACCAAAGAATCCTGTGAGTAATCCTGTGACAGTCCGCTTATCTGGGATGAAGGATCGTTAATATCAACATCGGCCGGAACAACGTCCGGAACGGACTTACCGACGGCAACATCTTCCAAGTCATCAACAGATACAATGCGGGATGCAGCAACTGATTCAGCAATGGTTGACGTCGACGAAGAAGTCGAAGCCTCGTCATAGGGCATACCGGATAAAAATAAATATGTGAATATCTTTGCCGTCTTTTCTAATATAGGCTTCAAATATTCCGTATTCAACGTTTTTGCCAATTGGGCATTTTTATCAACACTCGCCTTTAATTTGGCCGCGCCAACTTTTTCACCAACTGTCGGACTCAATCTAGCCTTGATAGATTCAAGACGTTGCACCACATTCGCATTTATCTTTCCAAGATTATCATTGATATATTTATTTAAAAATCCGACGATGAATTCGCTGGTCAATCCATAGGATAAAAGGAGATCCACCAATAGATTGATATTATCGACAGTTAATTCACTGCCGGCACCCACTGCTAGATTTGATAAATATTGTATAGCTCCTTGAAAAAAGGAGCGAATTAATTGGTTCGTCTCTGAACCACCCATCAAATTCACACCACTAACATATGCAGCCAATAATGCAATAATCAAATCCTTCGGAATGTTATATTCTTTGATAAGATTCGATAGTCGAACAACAAACAGATAAAATGTTGAATATTTCAATTCAAATGATTCTCCTGTCGAATCCGCAATATAAACAGGTTCATTAACTGGATCAATGATCGAGGCATTGCGTCTCTCATCTTCACCCGCCAATATTAATGATCTTATTTCACCTGCTCCTAATCGTACAACAGGCACAGAATTCATAATTAAACTATAAATTATAGATATATTTTATTCGTCATCGATCGAATATCATAAAAATTGATTCCCGTGACAATTCAATGATGATGCAATAATTAACAAAATGTCCAAGATTCATTTATCACCCGAACAACGATACGCATTCGATAAATTCAAGGCCGGAGAGAATTTATTTATCACCGGTCCAGGAGGGACAGGAAAGACCCGACTCATCGAACTATTTGTAGAATATGCGAAAAGTCAAAACAAACAAATCCAAGTATGTGCCATGACCGGATGTGCATCGGTTTTGCTAAATTGCGGGGCACGTACTCTACATTCTTGGTCAGGAATCAAATTGGCTAAAGGTCCAAATCATAAAATCATCCAAGATGTTCAAAAATCCCGACAGCATAGTAAGAACTGGCGCTCCACTCAAATCCTCATTGTCGATGAGGTTAGTATGATGTCACATAAAATCTTCGAAATCATCGAAGAAATCGCACAAAACACACGTAAATCATCAGCCCCCTTCGGAGGGATCCAGGTCATATTCACCGGCGATTTCTTTCAATTACCACCCGTCGGAACACCCGGTGACCCCGCGACCGAAATGTTTTGTTTCGAATCCCCCAAATGGTCCAAGATCTTCCCCCAAAACCAATGCATCGAACTCACCACAATCTTCCGTCAGACTGACCCGCTCTATAAAGAAATCCTGTTACAAGTACGTACGGCGACGCTCACGCCAGAAAATACGGAGATACTAAAGGCCCAAGTGAATCGAACATTTGATCCGGAAAAATACAACGGGTGTTATCCGACCAAACTTTTTCCGACAAGAGCCAAGACGGATTTCTTGAATAAATCGATGTTTGAGCGCTTGGACGGAAACGAATATCAATTTACAATTAAAACCAAGACCGACTGTAAAATGTTCTTGGATTCTTTCAAAATGCTCACCCCAAAAGAAATCGCTGCATCCGAATCACTATCCCAACAAGAGATCGAATATGAAATCCAACTATTGATGGCCGGCGCCTCTTATGACGAAATCCAGACACTAAAAATCGGCGCGGTAGTGATGTGTACGGTGAACCTAGATATGGATAGAGGAATCTGTAACGGTGCTCAGGGAAAAATCATCGAGATGGTAGAAACAAAGGATAAAATGACAGGTCTCTCGACGACGGTTCCGCTGGTCCGGTTCGCAAATGGCCAAACCTTACCCATTCATATCCATTATCGACAATCACCGGATTATCCGGCCATAGCGGTTGGACAAATTCCGCTCATTTTAGCATGGGCACTGACGATCCATAAAATTCAAGGCGCCACACTCAATATGGCGGAAATTGATGTGGGGATCCAGATTTTCGAGAACGGACAAACCTATGTAGCATTATCCAGAGTACAAAGCTTGGATGGACTCTACCTAAAGGCATTTCAGCCACAGCGTATCCGTGCGGATGAACGCGCGCGTGCATTTTATAAAACAATTCCGAAAAGAGAGTATATAAAAGATGAAGAACCTGTAACTGATTTTACGAAGTATGCTTATAATCCCGAACCAATAGAAACAACGACAAAAAAAATCAAACTATAGCTAGTAAAGATTTTCAGGTTCGAGATTATAACTACAAAATTATAAAACATACTCGAAAACGCTGCACACGACAAAATATTATACTTTTTAATTGATATAAACCAATCCTCTGTATAAGAGGTAGAGTACCCCGTGTCACATAGGATCAACATGAAAGAGCCTGAAAATATTTTTATTGAGACGGCGACAGCGCCGGCAAAACGAACGAAACCAAAGAAAATAGAAACCTGTCAAATTTGCGACGAACAATATAATAAGAGTACGAATAAAAAAGTGGATTGTCCATATTGTGAGTTTGGCTCTTGTCGCAAATGTTGTGAGACATATATTTTAGGTGAGACACTACCGAAATGCATGAGTCCATCCTGTGGAAAAACTTGGACGCGCAAATTTTTGGTGGATACCTTTACCAAGAATTTTGTGTCCAAGACATTGAAAGAGCATCGTGAGAATATATTATTTGATCAGGAACGCGCACTCTTACCTGCGACACAAATCATCGTGGAACAACAAATCCAGAGAGAAAAGTTGGCGAAACGTATACATGATATCGATATGGAAATACGGAAATTGAAGCGCTTACGATATGATATTTTTAATAATTTTCACCAACATGCGGATCAAGGATCTACGCCAGCACAAGAACGCCGACAATTTATCCGAGCTTGTCCGGATGGTGAGTGTCGCGGGTTTTTGAGTAGTCAATGGAAATGTGGAATCTGTGAAAAGTGGACCTGTCCAGATTGCCATGTAATCAAGGGTGAAACTCGCGACGAAGAGCATACATGTAACCCCGATGATTTGGCCACCGCTCAATTACTCGCCCAAGATACGAAGCCCTGTCCTCAATGTGCCACCGGTATTTTCAAGATAGAAGGTTGTGATCAGATGTGGTGTACACAATGCCATACCGCATTTAGTTGGCGAACGGGTCGTATTGAGAGTAATATACACAATCCACATTATTATGAATGGATGCGAAGAACGGGCGGACAAATGCAGCGTAATTATGGAGATATACAATGTGGACGTGAATTGAATCACCATTTTGCGGATGATTTGAGGCGAACATTAGATCGAAAAATGCGACAGCGACCAGATGAGGTTATCAACTCTATATCAAAACGCGCGTCGTATATAATCGAGTCTATTATTCATTTACGACAGGCTATTATCCCCGAATATCGTGTCGACCATGTGCAAAACAATGAGACTCTGCGAGTTATGTATATGCGTAACCAAATTGACGAGACTGCATTCAAGGTAAGACTACAGCGTGATAATAAGAAATATGAGAAACGGCGTGAAATTTTTGAGGTACTACAAATGTTTATAACAACCGCCACAGATGTATTATATAGATATTCAAATGAGATAAAAGATTGTGTAAATGGTGAAGAAATAGAAAAGATAGAAATATTAGATGAAGTAGATAGATTAGTAGACTATGTAAATGAATGTTTGGTAGATGTATCAAAGACATATGCGACGGTGGCAAAACGTATCAAGATGAGATCAGATAAGGATCGAAGTGAACGTGGACATCGGATTTATAATCCGGTATTATGGTAGTCGGTATTTTATTAGCATAAATGATAATAAAATATATTTTATAGATATTTTTGTCGAATCAATGGATCATCGGGTATCATAGCGGAATCATTTTTAATCGCGACACTTTGTTTAATTATGGGTGTTGTTTTTTGATCAGAAGTTGGCGTTTTTTGATCAGAGGTTGGTCTTGATGTTGGCTCTTTCTTATTATCATAAATATCCAGTATTTTACGAACAACCGGGCTCCGTTCGATGTCTTGTTCGGCCATTTCGACTATATGAATCTGATTATCGCCATTTTTACCTTTATAGCTACCAATTCTTTGTATTAAATCAGAAAGTCCATTCACGCCATTACGATCACTCTGCTGTAAATCACCGGTGATTACCATCTTGGACCGGTCTCCTATACGCGTGGTCAATGTTTTCATTTGATTTGGAGAACTATTTTGCATTTCATCTGCAATAATGAATGCATCTTTAAATGTACGCCCACGCATAAAGGCAAGCGGGGCAATTTCAATGACGCCATTATATAACATGGAATCTATTTCCTTTTGCGAATAAAATTCACGTAAGACATCAAAAATAGGCCGAGTCCAAGGATCCATTTTGGAAATGATGTTACCCGGTAAAAATCCGAGATCTTCATCTACCGAAACAATGGGTCGCGTCAGAATGATTTTCTGTATCATTCCTGCATTTAATTCTTGGACAGCAGTATTACATGCAAATAGTGTTTTGCCCGTTCCAGCAGGGCCAATGCAAAATAGGATAGACAAGTGAGGATCATTAAGGAGCTTAACATAAAGCTCTTGGTTGGAAGATCGCGGTTGGATATATGAATGAGGAATGGTAATCGTCTCACTGTCAATCACTTTGTGTGATTTTTTAGGTGGTCGTACTTTAGCTGAATCAAATGTTTTGATTTTACGCGTTTGTTTGCCATGAATAATAACTACTATGTGAAGTAGGAAAAAGAGCGAATATGCCCAATACCGCATATACTATTATCATAAGGAAGGGTGTTTAATTTGTTTGTAAATTATATTATCTTTGTATAATATAACTATATAATCTATATAAAGAATAAAACATATATAATATGTCTACGAATTGTATCGAACAGCAATAAATATAAGATACACGCAGTCTGCCTATCATGTGCATTCGTAGCTCAATTGGTTAGAGCATCGGTCTTATGAGCCGAAGGTTGGGGGTTCGATCCCCCCCGAATGTAAATTATGCTACACGCAAATAAGGACCAACCGTCCATGTAGCAAACAGCAATAAAAATATAAAAATGGTAGAAGATATTGATTTGAGAATAGAATCAATATAAGTTTGGCAAGGTTGCCCGAGTGGTCTAAGGGGGCAGACTTAAGACCTGCTGATGCGAAATCGCGAGGGTTCGAACCCCTCACCTTGCAATAACAAATGGTCACGTGTCAGTGTGACCGCTATCTGCTTCGTTAGCACAGTCGGTAGTGCGTTCGGCTGTTAACCGAAAGGTCACAGGTTCGAGTCCTGTATGAAGCGAAAAACGAAAGTTTTTATTACCAATTTTGGTAATAAAAATGAAATGTCAAATTATCAATTTGAATATAATATTAGTAGATTAAACGAATGCATTTTATATCTGGCATAATATAAAGATGAATAAAAAAGAGATCCGATTGATTGGACAAGGAACTTATGGTTGCGTATTTAAGCCGGAGATCCTATGTAAGACGGGAGAACCAGGATCGGTAAAATATTTAACAAAATTACAGGTGGCTGATAATTACGAAACCGCCGAAGCCAATATCGGAAAAAGGGTTCAACAAATTCCAAATTATCAGTATTTTTTTGCACCCATCTTGGAGACATGTGATGTAAAGAGAGATGTGATTAAAAAAACGAAAGTAGAAAGATGTATGGCAATTAAAAAAAACTCCACGAGATTAAAATCCGCAAAATTAAGGTATGTAGGGGATTTGACATTTGGTGATTATTTTTACTCGCTCTTGTATAAGAGCACAAAAAAATATATAGAAGTTTTGCCTCTTATGCATTACTATTTATTGAATAGTATTCAATTATTGGTGGATAAGGGTATAGTTCATTTGGATTTGAAAGAAGATAATATAATATATGATTCGACGAATGATGTGATGATTATTATTGATTTTGGTTTTGCCACATTTGTCGAGGATTTGATTGCAAGTAAGTACGTGAATACGACATCCCCCTTTTATATATCTCCAAAGATTTATGATGTTTGGTGCATTGAAATAACGATCATGTTTTATATTAGTAAATTCATACGAGATGTAGAGGCACCAACGGGATCATATCGCGTCGACAAAAAGAGATTTAAGCAAACGATAGAACACATGGACATAGAAAGATTGAAACAAATATGTAGAGTATTTGTCCAAGAAAACAATGTATTTAAACTACCCTGTTTTACTAAGAATATAAAAGATAAATTCGAAACGATATTACAAAAATGGGTGGAGAGTTTCAATGGAAAAACATGGGTCCATTTATGGGAAACATTATATGCTACACATAAATCTTGGGATAATTATAGTTTAACTATACTTATTTTATATGAATTATCCCAGTCCATATTAATAGTAGACGATCCAGATAACGACATATTTTTGTCCAAATATATACAATTACTTATCGAAACTATAACACATGAACCTGGTACTCGCTCAACCCCAAAAGAATTGGCAAACTCCATAAAAAATATATTCTCAAAAATCGATCGAGATGAATATAATAGGACATTGACTGGTATAAACGCCAAGAAAACAAAACAACTATTGGACCAAATAAAACATAAAAAACGGCAACATACGCTGGATCAATTGGAAGAAGATGCACAACTGAGAACAAATTTTCAGCGGTTTAAAAAGAAAGATGCATAGATTCATATCTGGGATGATATAAAATTTTTTGAATCGTTTGAATATCCTTTGATAAGGAAGGTGTTTGTCCAAGAACGATATATTGAACGTAGTGTGTTTCTATATCATCTAGTGCGCCTTTTAATAAAATTAATGCATCAGGAAGATTTGATTTACCAATATTGGGTGAAATATGTTCCAATATGATTTTTACCTGAGAAACTAGATCGTCACAATATTCCAGATTAATCCAAACGGGTTTATGTCCTGCAAATAAAATTCGTTTACCAGAAGAACTGGAAGTTATAAAGATACAGGCATAGCCAATAGCGTCCAAGAAAGAAGAACTCATTGTACATGAATCACAAGATAAAATAGGGAGATAATGTTTTTTATCAGATAAGAAGGTGCGTATCCGATAGGTTTTCATTAAATGAATCCATGTGTTATTAATACGCGTTGTTTCCTCTATACAATTATTTATCGCACAATCAATGGCGCGACGTATGATGCAACTTAATGATAAAGATAACGTGAAATTGGATTCACCGTATATATATTTTGTTTTAAATGAATTTCTAGAAAACAAACATAGATTATCAAAATAATCCCCAAAATTTTTACCACAAAGAATACGCCTCCTGTCGGTCGCATCCAAAATTTGGAAATCGCGCGTTTGATTAAATAATACGTTCCAATATTTTTGCATCGATAGTTTGTTCACATTCGTAGGACATATATTATCCCATTCGCCTGCACATTGATAAACTTCTATGACACCGATTGCTTTAGATAGAGATGAAAAAATCTGACGATACTCTTTTTTACATTTATTCAGTGCCCGTTTATATTGTTCATCGGTATTTGCAGAAAGAAGAATATATGGCCGGTTCGCCCAAGACCATTCCAACAGCATGGAATTATATAACCAAGCATTATGGGAACCCTCTCTTGGAACCCATTTGGCCGCATTGGATAAAATCATAGTATCAGGCGTTTTAGTATATTGTTCCCAATCCTGTGATAATTGTCTATTCATGAGTCCTATTGCACTTTGAATAAGCGGATGTATAACAGAGTTATATTTTCTGTATATATACTCACATAAACCAGGAACATCTCGCCAAGATCCATAGGAATATTTTTTATTCGTTTTAACTAAATCTGATAATGCAATAACCGTTAGCGCTGGGTAATATTTATACCAAATATCTAGTATTCGGTAAGTGAGTTGTCTCTGTCCAAGACCCCATCCTATATCACGAACATAGGCGATGAGTGAATATAATAATTGCATTCGGTCATCAGTGTGATCCATAGGAAGAATAGATAAAAGATAATCAATCTGTTGCTCGATGACCAGAAGATTTTTCTCTACTTTGAAATCGAGAGTATGTAAATCATTCCATATATGTAATATTTTATCATCACATAGCAACTGTAAAGTGTTTTTAGGGAAATCTGAATCCATCTAACTTCTATTTTTAGAAGTGAACTTTTTATTATCTTTATAGTGATCAATAATTTTGACACGTTTATATGTTTTCTTTCGTTCAATGCAATTACTTTTCAAACAGCTTCTCAATAGCGGAATAACAGATGGTTGAATGAGAGTCATTTCACGAAATAAAAACCAAATGGAATTACAGGAATGGAAAATGAATATGGAGGATGGAACATGAATGTTTCCAAGAACGGGGATTACCTTCAAAAAATCAGTGAAACCAGTCGAATCTTTGGCATATCCATATAATTGACAGGGTTCAATGGTAACAAAATAACCAAGAATTTCTTCCAATTTATATCGTCTCTCGTTATATTGTCGTTTCTGCTGCATAATTTCGATAAGTTTATTTTCAGATAAGAAACTATTTTGTCCATCCGCCGATAACTCCAGTGGATATATTTCACAGGTTACTTTTTCAATTCTATGATGTGTATTAACATATAGAAAACAAATTTTAATCTGGTCTAAAGGTTTACAAATAGGCATATCAAACATATTCGTGTATTCTTCTGTCCAAGAAAGATCCAATTCATCCATTTATTCTATTCAAATAAGTATTTTGAATATTCTAACCGAAATAATGGCTGACCGATATGAGCTATATTATATAATGAAACGAGACGAAAAAGAAGTGGTAGGTAGATGAGAACATATTAATTATATGAGAGAATGAATATAAAGAAAATACCTGCTGTTAATATGTATCACAACCGCGCATTTTATCTTATATTCGTTTAATAAAAATCAAATTTTCATGAAGAATGTTACGTGATACAGTACCCAATAAAATTGAATATATAAAAATAAAAATTATATGTTCAATAATAAGCACCATCTAAATATAAATTATGCATCCCTCGTATTAGTAAAAATACAACATTGAATTATATTCGAGACACCATGTTACGTTTAGACATAGGTAAAATAAAAAAGATATCGGAACAGGAATTGCGATCAGAAGTTGATTACAAGCACATTTTACACCTTTTCTCATTGAAAATGCCCATTTTTATATGAGTGAGCTTAGTTTTATAAACCATTTTAGATTATTTATATTAACAATAAAAATTTTATATTTTTTGATGTTTTCATCAAATTATGAAATTTTTATTAAAATATCATTGAAATAATCTAAAGCATTTTTAATTGCTTGATCCATATTAAAATATTTATAATTAGCAAGTCTTCCTATAAAGTGAATATTATTTTTTTCCTCATTTTTTGCTAAAACTCTATATTTTTCATAAAGTTCTAAATTTTTATCATTTAGTATTGGATAATATGGTTCGCCTATATCACAAGAATATTCTTTTGAAATTATTGTATGTTTTGATTTTTGATTTAAACTATGTTTATATTCTGTTATTCTTGTAAATTTTTCATCTAAATTGGGGTAATTTACTTGTCCATGTGTTTGATAATAATTTACATTCATATATTTTTCAAAAATAAAATTAATACTTCTATATTCTAATTTTTCATATCCTAAACTTTGAAAGTACGCATCGATTGGTCCTGTGTATATTACTATTTTGTCTTTAGGAATAATATTTTTTATATCAAAAAAATTAATTGATAATTTTAATGTAATATTATTGTTTTTTAATAAGTTTTCAAAAAAATTTGTATATCCTTTGTGCGGTAATGCCTGATATTTATCACTAAAATATCTATCATCAAAATTTTTTCTTAATGGTATTCTACTTAATACTTCTGGTTTCAAATCTTCCGGATATTTATTCCATTGTTTAAATGTGTAATTTTTAAATATTTTATCATATAATTTTTCACCAACAAGTGATGTAGACATTTCTTTACCATTTGTTATGTTTTCATATTTCATTTGATTTTTTGACAACCATTCATTCATCTCATTTTCATCTTTAATATTTTCACCACATAACATATTTACAGTTGTGATATTAACTGGTATAGGAACTATTTTACCATCAATGTTACCAACAACCTTATGTTCATATCTTTCCCATTTGTCAAATTTATTTATATATTCCCAAACATAATCACAATCTGTATGAAAAAAATGCGGACCATATTTATTTACTAGTATTCCTGTGTCTTCGTCATAAAAATCATAACAATTTCCGCCAATATGTTCTCTTTTATCAATAATAAGAACTTTTTTATTTAATATGGATGCATATCGTTCTGCTATTACTGAACCGCTTAATCCGCAACCTACTATAATTACGTCAAAATTGTCAAATTCAAAACTCATATAATATATATGAGTGAAATAATACTTGTAACTCCTACGTATAAAAATCCTAAAAGGGTATTTTTTATAGGTGAATGTATAAAAGTGTTTAGCAATATACAAAATTTAATATGGATTTTATGTGAAGATGCTGATGGTATTGACAATGAAATAAATGAAATGTTATCAAAAAGTGGTATAACATATAAATATTTATCATTTGGCCCAACAAAGGATAAAGGAAATGAACAAAGAAATTTTTGTTATGAATATATAGTAAATAATAATATAAACGGAATAATATATAATGCGGATGATGATAATGAGTACGATATAAAATTATTTGACGAAATAAAAAAAACCAAAAATATAAGTATATTTCCAGTAGGGAATTTAGGAGGACCAACTGGTATCGAACGACCTATTATACAAAATGGGAAAATATTGTATTGGGATGCTGATTGGTGTTCTAGAAGATTTCCAATAGATATGGGTGGGTTTGCTTTTAATTCTAAATACTTGTATAAAAAAAAGTTGGAAAATAAAAAGTTATGGGACCATTGTGGACTCGGTGGCGAAAGCGAATTTATTAATTATATTACTAACAGTGACGAAGATTTAGAATTTTTATGTGATAATTGTAATGTGTGTTATGTTTGGCATAATGAATTACATAATAAAATATAAAATGGGCGTTTTAAATGAGAAAAGGTGTAATAACCGTTTTATTAGATTCATCTAAACCTAGCGGTAAGTAGTAGAGCTAAGTAGAAGTTACCTACAATTATCATTCTGTTAATAAAAATAGTTTAAAATAATATTTTTTATTAGCATATATGCAGTCAGACCAGTTATATATCTCCACTACAATCATTACTTATTTTATTTCTAGGTAACTTCTACCTACCACTAGTAAGTAGAACCTACCCTATTTTAATTTATTTCAATAAATAAAATAGTTATTGAAATAACTCCAGTGCATTTATCGTAACAAAATTATAATCATTAAAATACCATTTATAAAAAGGTAGATTCTACTTACCACTATCTAAACCGCGTGCTCAGTATGTGCATGATAGATTGAGTGTAGGGAAAAATGTAAAAATAGTATATGATGCTCCATGTTATTAGTTACTGATAAATCAAAGATGAATCGAATTATCTATTTTGATAATATGAATTTCAAATATTTATCTAATACAAAATTACCAGTTAAATGGTTTATATTTTTACTACTAAATATATGAAATTCATGTTTTAATGCGTAATTGATTTCTTGAGTGAATACCTCATCAATGTTTCCATAAACAGTTCTACATTGTACCAATTCTTCTTTTAATTTATCTTTTACTGTGAGTAAATATTCTAGACGATGTTTAAGACGAACTGCATCTTTATTTTTTGTTTGTATGGATAAAGTATATAAAATATATCGAATTTCGTTTTTTACATCTTTGAATCGTAAAATTAATATTTGTTTTTGTATTTCCATCCGCTTAATAAAAGAAAAAATATTGATGTTACATATGATAGGAAATAATCGTATAATTTCATTTGGCAGAATTAATGGATTTCGTCCTTGAATTTCAATAATCTGCTTTTCGATTTCTTGTAATTTATCACTGATGAAATTGGGTTTTTCATTCTGCTCATATAAAAAGCGACTGGTAATCATCTGAAGCAATATTTCCATTTTATCATATTCTTTTGATATATATTGGAAAATAACAACAGTAGATTCTAACTTAAAATAATTTGATATAGATACCAATAAAATAGTGGTGGCATTTAATGCAGATATAAACGCGCCATTCCAATAATAATCTTGAATAAAGGGGGCAAGTATGGCAGAACAACCGGTAATAAAAAGTGATGTGATAAGTAATATATGTAATCTCGTCTGAGACAGATTCTTCGCCAATAAATATAAATTTTTTTGGCCTTTAACATAAGTGATTAAAATATCAAATTCATTCGAAATTTTTGATTCATAATCATTGTAATATTTATCTAGCATATGTTCTATTTTTTTATAGGAAAGAGGTCTAAAGTGTTTATTGGACACTGATTGGTCTGAATCGTAATAAGTATCATCACCATCATCATCCGAATTATTATTACTTAATGTAACTGGACTATTACTATTATATACGTTATTGTTAAAAGTGGAATATATATAGTTTTTTGAAGCGTCGGTGGAAATTGAAAACTGATCATGGATGTTATTTAAATTGGCATTAAACATTTCGATATAGTGGTCATCGTTAGCTTCATTTAAAACATCGATTATTGTTATATTTTCCTTTGAATCCATTATATAATAATCACAGAAAAAATTGAATGTAGAATGGAAATATATACCAAAATAACATAAAACATGGCAACAATACAACAACAACAACAAGCGAAGGTAGAGACAGAAGACGATGAACCAAAAATATCTTCCAAACGAACAAGACGAATGCAGATGAGATTAAATGGAGACCTTCAATTTTACAAATCACAAATGAAGAATTATTTGATGACCACCCGTTTTAATAATATGACATGGACCGAGAACCAAATGTATCGATCAAGAATTGGGATTGAAAGGGGATGTATATATGGAACACCCGAAGCGAATACCATTCAAATCTCGGAAGATGCAATTATATTTGTATTAGAAATGAACAATGAAACCAATTCCATCATTGGAATTGGTATGATTCGAAACCATGCGATTATCCGAAAACACCATATTTATTCGAACGATAATTATAATCGATATGCATATCTAGGACGTAGTCGCATTGACCGATCCGAAATGACGGAAATGGAAGAAAAAATCATGAAGGCCTTTGACATACTATGTTTTACTGGTCCAAGACACATGAAACGATTACAGGGATTAAAAATGTTCCCGATTGATATTTTATATAAATGTAGAAAAGTATTGGATTTGATGGAATTCATCCGGCAAATGTTTAAATCACGAATCACAACAACAACAATGGCTATCCAAAAATAAGTTTATACGTCGAGTAAAAATATAAATGATATTTATAATATATCATTTATATGAAATATAATGTATCTGATTATACGGACAATGAATTATATGACCTATTGGATTTAACAAATCCTTCGGATCGCATTTTGGAAGCAAAGATATTAATGATGATAGAAAAATATTCTACTGCGAATAATGACGATCTTATGAAATTCTTTGAAGACGTATATGACCACTTTTTTGAAGGAGAAGAAGATGATGATATTGCTGACGATGAAGAAAATGACGAAACCCAAATAGAAGGTTTTACATCAGAACCGTTAGTAGAATCAAATGAACAACAAGACGCTGTAGCTATACCGAAATTAGACGAGAGCTCGAACCAAACGGATATCATAAAAGCTCTCCAGTCGATAACAGATATTTTGAAAGGCATAACCGAGAAAAATAACACAGTAAAAACAAAGTCAATTGAATATGTAAAAAATAACATAAATCCGTTACTAAAACAAACCTGTAAACGAATTTGTATGTTTGATTCACAATATCGCGAGACGACACTTTATCCATCATCAGGAAATTATATGATAAATTTATCACAGCCACTAACAAATGTAGTGACGTTGCGATTACATGCAATTAATATACCCTATACCTGGTATAATATCAGTAAATCATATAATTATAATTTTTTTAGGTTTGTATCGACCGGACCACCAGATTTCAGTGGGATTTTTGATCTAACTGCAAAAATAGATCCAGGTGCATATACGATTGGTCAATTAACACAAGCTATTAATAATTCATTTACTACCATGCAACAGCAAAACTTGGACGTGAACGTGAATAATACGAATATTAGTTATAATACAAGCAACGGGAAAATGACTATGAATATAGGAATACAAAATGTATTTACTACAGCAGATTACTATTTGGATTTTTCAGGTTCTTGGACAAGTCCGTATGATTTGAGTGCCGCAAATACAACAATCGGCGGGTTTTTAGGATTTGTACAACCACAATATAAATTATCTTGTATTTATTCGAGATTTAGTTATATAGATAATGCTAGAATACAGCATGATATATCAAATGATACAATCTCATTTGGTAACCAAAATGGAATTTTTACTTATGGTTTTTATATATATAATTACGACGGAAGCAATGATACCAACAGTAAACCAATACCATCAGATGTATCAATTAATTATTATGACAAAATAAATGTTTCATTTACAATAAATACGTTTGTGACTGGTTCTTCCACACGAGGTGCAATTAGAACTGCATTAAATAATGCACTACAAAATAATCCACAATTGGATCCAAATAATTCATCGATAGGATTGGAATCTTTTAATGCAGGCTCGAACATATCATATCAACGTTATGCATTAAATATTATACTGAATCGAAAATCGAGTGTAACGAAACGTGTGGGTATGAGACAAGCAATACAATTTTATGAACCTAATTTGGGTGGAACGGGAAGTGTATGGGTAGGACCAAGTTCTTGTTTTATGTTTGATGGTTCATCTCCCTATCTTTCATTAAATGATGTAAAGGCCGAAACAAATAATAATAATGTATGGACATTTGATACAACCCCCCGTATACGTTTTATAACATCGACGCCGGGTTTTGATAATAGTAATAATCAATTTATAACAGATATACCAAATGGCCAATATGTATCCACAGATTATGTAAATTATGTGGATATAAGTAATAGTAGTATTGTTCAAAACGCATTAAATCGAACAACAACAGATGCTAGAAATCGGTTTGATAAATTATATAATACTTTTAAAATAACTGAAAACATGTTTTTACAGTCATCTGGCGCCCCAACTGGACAATTTATCTTATCAAATACATATAATCCTAATAATTTTATATTGGACTTAAGTGGGTCTATATTGGCCGATTCAACATTTGGCTGGAAAACAGGAGCATCGACAAGTCTAGTAGGAGTTGCACCATACGATGATACAATTGTTTCATTGAATAATATTATTTTGAATAATCCGGTTTATGATACTCGTGGGAAAAATAAAATTGTCATTCGTACACAGGCAGATAGTAAAATAAATCGAAATGTATCTTGGAATATATCTATAAATGAATCAACAAATCTAACTGCGACAGATATTGTCAACCAATTCTCAACCCAATTACAAAACACTATAACAATTGCATCGAATCAATATAATAAGATAGATTTTTCTGGATCCTCTATTTTTCAAAAATATATTGGCCAACCGATTGATTCAAATCCTATAATCACATTTCGTTCGAGCCCAAATAATAACAATTATGGTGTTGATATAAGTTTTACCGCATATACGAATATATCTTCACAAAATTTTGATTCACCGGATTTGTACTCTCTTTATCTTGGAAACCAACCAAGTCCAGGTTCGAGCGCCTCTATCGTAAACATAGCTCTTTCTAATTTAAAAAAAAATTTACAAACTGACATTTCGAATATTGTTTTTGATGGATATATGTATTATGATGGTACCCAAACACAGGGATTATTTAATATTTCAATGACCTTTCTGCCAAGTAATTTTTATTTGGACCTATCAGGCTTCATTATGTCAAAATATTCATATCAAATACAAGGTAATAGTGGTTCATCGAATATACAAGTTCTTGGACAGGGTTATAATAATAACTTGACAACGGATGCTTTAACGAGTGCGAATAATACATTTTATATAAGATCAAATTCGCCATATTTCGGACCGATACCGATTTCTATAACAAAACCAGCTAAATCGGTGAATTTATTAACTTATCTGAATGAATATGGGTATGGAAGTAATACACGAAATTTGCTACCAACCTTTAATTTTAAATTTAACCAATCCAATAATATCATTGATATCGCGTTTAGTATTACAAATCCTAATATCCAATTAACAACCTCAGATTTTACAGTCGGGTTTTCATATGCCAATACAATAACTCGGACAGATTCTTGGAAACAATATTTCCATTTAGATCCTGTGGGCTATCGACTAACTTCTACAGGTCTGATAACTTCTGAACGGTACAGACAAAATCTAGAAGGAAATGTCAATATATCATTTACGGTCAATCCAATAACATTAACTCAAAACGACTATAATGTAGTATTAGATGATGTTTTGAATCCATCAACATCTGCATTTTATCCAAAGGCCATTTCATCATGGAATTATTATATGGGATGGTATCTACGTTATACAGATTTATCTAGTAATATTGTTGCCATTGGTGGAAATAGTAATACAATCAGCATAGATATCAATAATAAAAATAATACGTTTTATATTCGTCCTCGTGAAATAATCAGAGGCTTGTCGTCTTCTGATGTAGTTAAAATAGTTATACCTAATGGTATTTATACTACAGATTCAGCGCTTCAATATGTGATAAATAACGCATTTTTGAATTATTTAAATCCAGTATCACCATCCAATGCCTTTTCTATAAATCCAAATTCAGTGACCAATATACAAAATAATCCTTTAACTACAACACAAGGGGATATATCTTCAAATATAACACAATTCGTTTTTAATATCAATAATGTATATTCCGTAAAAAATTACAATTTTATAAGTTTTGATCAAAACACAGCAGGAATGTATCAAGCAAATATACGCGGAACCTGTACTTATTTACCCCAAACGCGCGGTATCACATTGGGTTGGCAAATGGGATTTCGTACGAATGACATATATATTTTGGATCCATCGAATGCTATCAATCAGTTACTCGCGGAAGAAAAATTATATAGCTATGATCCCACGACCCAAATGGTATCGTTAACCGGTGATTCTGTGGTCGATTTATATTTATATTATAATTTTTATATTGTATTGAATGAAGGAGTGATGAATCACTTGAATGATGGTTTAGTAACAATTGCCGAAAGAGATACATATATAGATTCATCGAAATATGCAAATGCCGCATTAACCAGACGCACCTATAACTATAGTGTAAATAATTTTACGCGAGCCGATGCACAAAACCAGCAATTAACACAGGCTATGTATTACGCAACTTCTGAACGATCTACGGTGGTAAAAAAACCATCGAATTTATCTTATAATGTTCAGGGAAACATAACAAACGTTTCTACATCTAGTCAATTGATAAATACACCAACAAAGGCAACTCAACCTACAAACATGTCGGATATTTTTGCAGTTTTGCCGATTAAACAACAGAATTTGACGATTGGACAAACGTTTACAGAAAATGGCGGTTATTTACAAGACAATGATCGTATTTATTTTGGTCCTGTCAATATAAGTAAAATCCATGTACAGCTCATCAATGATCGTGGTGAAATATTGGATTTAAATGGCGCGAATTGGTCATTTTCAGTCGTTTGTGAATATTTATATAATCACATGGGTGATGAAAATATTAAGAAATAGATAATATATTTATATAGTATATAATCTATAATGTCAATTGCGACACTGAAAAGGAAGACTGCAGCTAAATATAATAATGTGAGTGTGAATGTTCCCCAATTTTCTTTGAATGGCGGATATCGTAATCAGGGTTGGGTGGGACAAACTTCCTTGTCTAGATCCTTACCATCCACACCAATGCGTGGTGCAGTCGCTCGTGGACACGGTGGGTGTTGTGGCACCTATAGGGTAACACCAATTGTTGAATCCGCCGTTCGATCGACAAATGATCCGAACGTCATCAAACCATCTTCAATCAATACACTTGGATTGCTATCAACAAAATACCGCTGGATACGTCGACCGCAACCGTTTACGAGCGTGAAATCAGATTATAATCATAATTTGAATTCACAGGGAGACTATGTTTCTCAGATTGAAAAA
>Ga0209188_1000976_pt1 | contig 24743 bp, 19 predicted proteins | sample C_130625_EF_Meta_FD_187307 | JGI IMG/M metagenome (GOLD analysis project Ga0209188, IMG submission 187307) | Freshwater microbial communities from Lake Croche, Canada to study carbon cycling - C_130625_EF_MetaG (SPAdes) (version 2) | ecosystem: Environmental > Aquatic > Freshwater > Lake... | reverse complement strand
CCGAATCCGTAACCCCGATTCCGCCAATGCCCCCAACTGATCACTTGTGTGGTCGATCTCCTTTAACTTCACGTGCCGGTACCCCTCCGCCCGAACTCTCGCCAAGTCCACCTCCGAAAATCCAAATGGCAACGACGCGTGACTACGCGGCACCACCAACCCATCCCAAAGCGATTTCCGCTCGGCCCGCGCCTCCGCGTCCAACCGCGCAAAGTCCAAAGATCGCGAAGCGAGCGGAGGCGGATCTCCCTGCCGCAAACCTGCGATCTGATCCGCCAAAGGCGCATCCCCAAACTCCGTCCAGGGATGCACATCCGCGAAACCCACCAAACCATCGGCAAACGTCACCCGCAGCAACGAGCCTTCCCGCACGACTCCCCCGCCCCGCGATCGTAGCGAATAGGGGGAGAACTCCACGCGGTGCGGCCGATGAGTCATGGAGGCGTCAGGGCAATCGACCGAATTTCGCGAAATCGGGCTTGCGCTTCTCCAAGAACGCTTCCTTGCCTTCCTTCGCCTCTTCCGACAGGTAGTAGAGCAACGTCGCATTCCCCGCCAAATCCAAGAGGCCAATCTGACCGTCGCAATCCGCATTCAACGCCGCCTTCAAGCACCGCAATGCAATCGGCGAGTTCTGCAGAATCTCTCGGCACCACTTCAGGGTTTCCGTCTCCAACTCTGCCAACGGGACCACCGTATTCACCAGCCCCATTTCCAGCGCCTGCGCTGCGTCGTATTGCCGGCAAAGGTACCAAATCTCCCGCGCCTTCTTCTGACCCACGATCCGCGACAGATAGCTACTACCCAGACCACCGTCGAACGAGCCTACTTTCGGCCCCGTCTGACCGAAGCGCGCGTTGTCCGCCGCAATCGTGAGATCACACACCACGTGCAATACATGGCCGCCGCCAATAGCGTAACCCGCGACCATCGCGATCACCGGCTTCGGCAGGGATCTAATCGCCTTCTGCAGGTCCAGTACGTTCAGTCGCGGAATGCCGTCCGTGCCCACGTAGCCGCCGTGACCGCGTACTTTCTGGTCGCCGCCGCTGCAAAACGCCAAATCGCCCTCACCGGTCAGGATGACAACGCCAACCTCGGGGTCGTCGCGACAAATATTGAACGCCACCAGCATCTCCTCCACCGTCTGCGGTCGGAACGCGTTGCGCACTTCGGGACGATTGATGGTGATTTTCGCCACCCCATCCTCGGTCCGCTCCAGCTTGATGTCTTCGAATTGTCGTATTGGGATCCAGGTTTCGGGATTCATGATTTTATTGTGGTGAATGTTGCTTGAGGAACGTGTCAAGGGCGGTCCGGAAATCGACGGGGTTACCCCACGGCGCGCGATGTCCGGCTTCGGGAATGATCGCGAGCGAAAAACGAGGATTCAGGGCCGCGCACTCGGTCGCCAAACTCGCATACTTCGCATCCCGCTCGCCTGCTACCCAGAGAATCGGTACGCCTAGGGAATCAAGCCGGGGCCGCAAATCCGCCTGCCGTGCCACCGAACCATTGGCCAGCACCTCCGCCAACCGCGCGCGATCGTACAACGCCTCCGACCGCTCCAATCGATCCGGTGGATCGTGGGCAAAAACGGACTGAGCATTCCAATCGGCCAGAACCGAGTCCCAAGGCTCCGATCGAAAGCGTGCCGCCCACGCCGCATCGCGATCGGCTCGCGCCGGGTCTTCCCCGGCTTTTGGCCCCGGCGATGCCGATACAATCACCGCCGCCCGCCACCGTTCGGGTTTTTGAATCAGCAGATGCAGGGCAATCCGTCCGCCCATGGAATAACCCAGCAGTACCTCGCCTTGGCCGACGTTTTCGAGATTGTTCGCCAGCGCCAACAGCCACTCGTTGGCATCGGACGCCGGCAAATACTGCATCCAATCCAGCCGTTGCCAATTCGTATCCAGTACGACGTCCCAATCGTCCGGGCGACCCAAAAATCCTCCGAGCGCGACGCCGGTCACGTTATCACCTCGCGGTACTTTTCCCAAAATCGCGCGGTGGCCGCCGCGTCCGGCACCAGTTCCACTACCGATAGCCCGGCCGGTCGCGCCGAGATCTCCGCCGCCGACGTCACCCGTTGGTACGGCATATCCCACATCCGGGCCCAGTCCTCAAACCCCCGCCCATGGTGATTCAAGAACTCTTTCGCGGAAAACATCCGCTCAAAAATCCGCCCGCCGTCGTTGTTCACCACCACCAGCGTTGCGGAGATCTCCGACGCCATCTGAGCGGCGATCCACGGTCCCGCCAGATCGTAGAGCGTCGTCAAATCGCCCAGCACAGCCCAGTTCTCCCGGCCCGCTTCGGCCATCCCCAGGAATGTGCTCAGCTGACCATCGATCCCGTTCAACCCGCGCGACACCTGTACCGAGTGCTGGCGCTGATCATCGGCCGCCAAATCCCACTCGCGCACCGGCAAACTATTCCCCACAAAAACCATCGCCCCGGCGGGAATGCGCCGCGACAAGCTCAAAAACTGCCCCGGTTCACTGGCTGGTTCCGACCGCAATAAGTCCGTAAGCCGCTCATACCGAGCCCGGTCATCGGCTCGTAGTTCTGCCCAGTCGGCTCTACGATTCACGGAAGGCAACGTTTCTCGTAATTCGCCGGTCACCAACTGGTTTGGTCTCGCTAAACCGCTAAAAGGCACCGAGGAGAACGAAATCACCGGCAAGTGCGCCTGTGAATCCTCCAGATCCCGCCAAAGTCGATGCGTCGGCACCCCACCAATGCGGACCAATCCATCGAACGAAAACCGACCCAGGAGTCCGTCTGGCACCCGTACTGCGATGTCTTTCAGCTCGGGTCGCCCACGTAATCCACTCGGTGCTTCCAAATACGCGGGCGCACCGTATTCCACCAAAAAGCGAACTGCCGGCTCCTGTTCATGCTCGGCCAATTTTCCGACCACTACCTGCGGAGTCTTCGCGCCCGCAAAGAATTCGTCGGCCGAAAGAACTTCCGCCTCTCCCGATTTCGGGGTCGATCGGGGGTCCTCCAGTGCGACATTCAGGTGAATCGGACCCCGGGGCATCTCCCAACACGGTGATTCATCCCCTTCGATATCAATCGTCCGCGCGTAGACGCCAAACAGGTTCACCTGTTCCGCCGCCTGGGGAGCGCCCGTTCCCCGGAAGCGTCGCGGCCGGTCTGCCGTCACCAGAACCAGCGGGACTCCCGAATAGCACGCCTCCATGGTCGCCGGTAGCAGTTCACCCGCCGCCGTTCCCGATGTCGTAATTACCGCTACCGGACGGTGACGGCTGGCCGCACGACCCAACGCAAAAAATGCCGCGCTCCGCTCCTCGAAATGCCAATAAACCTTAAAGCGCGAGTCACTAGTCAGTGCGGTGATGAATGCCGCGTTTCGCGCGCCGGGACAGACGACCAATTCGCGAACCCCGGCCTCCACCAGCTCGCTCAGAACCCGATTGGCCGCCGAGTCATCCACCCGACTCACTCACCGCAGTCGGCGCAAACCCCAGCGAATTCAGGACCGCGTTCATCTTGGCGTTCGCCTCCCGCCACTCTCGGCGCGGCTCGCTCGCCGCAACAATCCCGCCGCCCGCCAGAATCTTGGCCGAGGTACCCGTCCACTGCAAGTTCCGGATGGCCACCAAACAAGTGCCCACGTGCGATCCCGGCGGGATGACCCCAAACGGTGCCCCGTACCGACCCCGCAAATCTGCATTTGGCTGAGTTCTCAGCCACCGGTTTCCCGCCTCCCGCGGCCACGCTCCAATGGCCGGCGTGGGATGCAGCGCCGCTACCCATTCGCCAAACTCCACGCGCCGATTCGGCCACACCTCAATGGGCGTACAAAGATGCACCAAATCCGGAGCCTCCTGTTCATGCACCGGCCCAATCTGCACCTGTCCCAACGGAGATAACTGCTCAGCGATGCCTTCCACCACGATGCGGTGCTCGGTCATCTCCTTTGCGTCACCCGTCAGCGGTAGCCCCCCGGGTCGCCGCGTTCCCGCCAGCGCCATCGTCAACAGCACCGGCAGATCGGAGCGGCGAGCATCTTCCGTAAACAGAATTTCCGGCGTCAGACCGATCATTCCGTCATCCTCGTCCCAGATCCCGTACACGGTACCGACCGGGTGGCGGTCTGCCTGACTTGCTGCATGACGAATCGCGTTCGCCAGTAACCAGGCCCGCACTGGTCGCGTAAACTCCATCCGCCCGGTGAGCACCACAAATGGCACCGCCTTCACTAATTCGCCGCTGTTGATCCGAGATTGAATGTCGGCAATAGCCGCCGAGTGCGCTTCTGAAGATGAAGTCGCCCATCCCGGAGTTTCGCTCGTAGGAATTGCGACCGCATCCAGCCGCGCTAAGAGATCCTCCGCCCGTACGCACTCAAAGTGCGAAAACAGCCGCCATGGCTCGGATTCGGCGAGGAAAAAGGTTGGCGCGTACACCGAAAGCGACCTCGGGTCAGGCATTACGGAAGCTACGGAATGTCCAATTCCGATCCATAGCTCACCACTATCGGTAGATACGAAACTTCCGCAGGTCAAGAAGTTTTGGAAGATTTCTTGGCCGTCTACCAACGTTTCTCGCTCACAGACGGTGGATCGCATTTACTTTCAGAGATTATTATACTTTTTGAAAGCTGGAAATACTGGGACCAAGTCCCGCCATTTTCCTGAATCCAACGCCAAATCCCGTTTGCGCACGCCGAAGTGTCGATCAATCACCCCATTGTGAATGATTCGACACTTCGGCCAAGCAACATCGCTCGGTTAACGAAGCGATGTCCCGTACGCCGTCAGTACCCGCACCGGACCGATCAAGCCCGAATCCAATAGCGGCGAGTTCTTATCCCAGAACTTCCAGGTCGTAAAAGTGATCCGCCCCGTCTTCGGTCGCGGTTTATTCTTCACCAGCCACTCTGGCCACTTCTTCAAATGCGTGCCGTCCCATTCCGCATCGGGTGGAAGCTGCTCATCGCCAATGATACGGTTCACCCACAGATTCGTCACTTTGACCTGCAAACGGTTCTCTCCCGGCTTGATCGCGTCGGTGACATCCAGAATGAACGGTGGCTTCCACAGGGTTCCCAGCGGCTTCCCGTTCAGCGTTACCGTCGCGAAATTCTTGACGTCTCCCAAATCGAGTCGCACTCTACGATCCCCACTTTCAAGTCGGGCCGCCTCGTACCGGAACGATTTCTCATAGGTGGCGGATCCAGAGAAATACTTGATCCCCGGATTGGAATGACGGTTCCACGGAAGCAAGGTAGCGAAAGACGCCTGCGCGGGAGCGCCCAGCTTCGGAGCAAATTGGACCGACCAAGCGCCCTCAATTGGCTGCCGTAACGGTTCTCGAACCTTCAGTTTCGCGGAACGATGCGCGGTTTCTACCTCCCATCGCCCGGGTTCCCAAGCGTATAACGTGAACGCGTTCGGACCAGCCGCTCGCAGATAGTAGTCCGTCACCGAACGGCTCGGACCGCCGGGCCCAAAGCTCAAAGACTCGTTTTCGGCCACGCTCGATCGCCGCGTCTCGGTCCCAATCCGGTACTCCACCACCAGCCGCTTCACTGTATTCACCGCCGGATCGCCAAAGTTTGAATTCGTAGCTTCAATTTCCGTATCCCCGTGCGCCAATAGGCCCGCTACCTGCTGCGTCACATCGGTGCCTCGACCGTCAGCCGTTTCGTAACGTGCCTTCAGAATGGTGATCGGCTTCGCCTCCGGGGTCGTCTCGCCCAATCGCGTCACCCGAATCAATCCCGGATCCCGAATCTCCCGACGAAAGAGCACGAACACCGACTCGGCGGGCTTCAGGCGCAGCTGAATCGTTGTGCCGTACCGGGTCGGTTGGGTCGCCGGCCCTTCGGTAGCCATTTCTACCGCCCCCGTCTCGGGATGCCACAGTTCCGGCTGCTTGCCCGTAACTCGGAACGTACACATGGCGGTGGCATTCTGATTCCGCTGGTTGGATACAAAGTACACATCCGCTCCGTTAATCACGCGGTGGATATGCAACAGCCGAGCCCGATCCCCAACGGCCGAAAAATCTGGCGGCAACTGAATCTGCTTCAAAACTTCGGCCGGAGTGGCTTTCGCGAAAACTCTGCCTTTGCCGTACTTGGCCGTATCCGCCGCGCCCCAAGTCGCGTCGGCAATCTTGGCCACTTCTTCATCCGCGGCTGGATAACCCACAAGACTCGGTGAATGTTGCGGTTTGGGGCCTGCCACCACGGCTCCCGCCGCCACCAGCGATTGAATCTTCTTCACCACCGCCGGGGTCATAAAATTCGTCGGCGGCAAAACCAACATCCGGTAGCTCATACCGCTCGGCAATGTGAGCTTCCCGTTTTTGACCGTTAACGCGAGTAAGGATTTCGTATCGCAGCCATCGTAGTCGTATCCCTCGGGGACAATGCGCGAGCCGCCCCGTCCATACGGCAGATCGACCGGGGCTGATTCCCCCGTAAATACCAACGCATCCGCCACGAATCGGCCCTGTTGCAGCAGGAATTGGCACCGCGCTACGTACTTCAGCCAGGTTGCCGCTTCGGTCCACCAAGTTTGCGTGCGCTCCAGGTGCGTGCCCCACGGTCCCATGGTCATGCCGGGCTGATACTTGGTCCACGGTTGCTGGGCATAGCGATGGAAGATGTACCGGTTGATCCCGTTCACAAACGCCAGATCACCCACCGTTTTCATCATGTAGGGCTCTTCCAAGAACCGACCCCGCACGTCATCGGCCGTAAACGATTCCGCTCCAATCACCGGGCGACCGTACGTGTGACCGATGCTCGAGGCGAGTTTCGTCGATTCCATCGCCGCCCCGCCGAGCCAAAACTCGCCCATCGGAATATCCGCCGTTCCGCCCGCCTGAATGTTGTCGAAACCACCATTACCGTAGGGCTCGGTCGAGAACTTCAGGCCCTTCTGGTGACAAAGCTCGCCAAAGTAGCCAAAGTAGTTCTGAGCGTACAGGTCCGCGATCGTCCGTCGGTAGTCCCATAAGAACCGCTCCGTGACCGGACCACTCTCTACGGTAATTCCCGCCAGCGCCGGCATGTACGGCAACGGATCGTAACCCCGCAGTCGGCGGAAATCGGCCCGAAAATTCGGCGTCCAATTCTGACTTCCCACTTCGTAACTGTCAATCAATGAGTTGTTCAGCGTCGGCCCTGCCAAAACGCCCACATCGGCCAACACCTTGGCCATCATGCCGTTCCAGTGCTTTTGCAGGGCCGCTCGGCTCAGCTTGTCGACTTCCAGTCCGTCGCCTTCGGGCGGGGACGGATGGTTGTCCTTCCCCGTCGGCACGTGGCCTAATCGCAAAATGGTCCACGTCCCCGCCGGCAGCTCGGCCGAAAGGTGACCATTCTGGAATTTGTCGGTCAAATTGATAATCTGACCCTTTGCCACCCCGGGCGTATTCTTATGGTCCGGCATCAAACCATCCTGCCGAATCACGCCCGTTCGCCCTAAAAACGAGTTCGTCGTCGAGAGTGCTGGCTCGCCCGGAATGGCAAACACCGCGATATCGCGAGCGTAGTCCACCTTCGCCACGACTTGCGGCGCCTTGATCGGGGCTAAATCTACCGAGACCGACCCGCCGTTCACCACCTGCGTCGACCATCCCAACACCTGCATCGCGTCCGCGGGTTGAATCCACGGTCCGCCGCTGCTCGACCAGCCCGCGCAGTTGTGAATGCAAAGCTCAATCCCTAACCGATGGGCTTCTTTCACGGCGTGAGCCGTTAACTCTCGCCAAAGCGGTCCCATGTATCCCGCGGGGCCCGCCGGAATGCCTTGGTCCACGGTGAACATCTGCGCCCCGCCGATCCCCACCGCCTTCATCGCCTCCAAATCCGCCGTGATGCCCTCTTTGGTCACATTCCCGTTCATCCAGTGCCACCACGTATGCGGTCGCGCCGAGAGCGGAGGATTCCGGAACTGTCCGGCCAACGGGTCCGGATCAAATCCAGCCGCCGAGACCGTTTTGGCCGGAGAACTAAAAGCAAGGGCCAGCGCGAGCGAGGCAACGGGAAGCATGAGAGCCATCAAACAGCATTCTAACCCGGTTGGCGCGAAAGGTGAACAGTCAACGGTGAATCCACGCCAGCCACCCCGGCAAGCCAACAAACTCCGCGACCAGCCAAAGCGAAACCACGACCATCCAAAACCCCGCCGCCGCCAATGGGTAACGCAAGTAACAAGGCGTATCCCGCTTCCCTCGCCACCAGGCTAATACAAAAAATCCCGCGCTCAAAGATGCCGCAACGGGAAGCGCGAACCGACCCAATAGGAGGGAAACCGTGGCGATTTTGCAGTAAGCAAAGGCCAGTCGCCCGAAGCGGTCGGCTTGGTCCGGTCGATCCGATGGGTCCTGCACTTTACGGCCTCCGTCTCGATTTGGCGGAGGCAATCATCATGATGCCAATCACCGGCGTGACGCACGAGACCGGGATCCACAAGAAGATCAGGAAGCTTTGTTCGGCGGTGGTAAGACAGGCTCCGCACCCTAGCAGGGGGCCAAAGAGTAGCAACATCCAACCCCACACCCGCTGCCGCCGGCCGGAACAAAACGGGCACCAACCGTTTTCCAACGAATGTCCGCACCGCGGGCAACTTTCCGTCCGCGGGTAATCGGTCGTACGCTGGGGCGGTGGTACGGGCGCGTTTTCCATCGGGGCCTTCCGTCTCGCCGCGTCGGACCACTACTCGGGACGAGTTGGCGGCGGGGCGAAGATACAGATGAGTCCTATTATAGGACCGAGGCACAATAATCCACCTCCCAAGGCCCCGACGAGGTCCGACCCTGGCAACCCCATCGGAGCCACAAAGAACAACATCCCGGCGCCAATAATCGGCAACACTAGGAAAAACAATAGGCCAAGCCGCAACTGCTGCGCCCGTCGACAGTCCTCACACCCGCCAGTCGCGGAGAGCGCTTCCCCGCATATCGAGCACGTTTTTTCATCAGCCAAGGGGACGGGTGACTGCCCATCGTGAATCATTGCCCGTACCCGGCTTCCGGTGGCTGCTGGCGATAACCCCGTTCTGCGCTCAAATTCACCAACATCCTCACGTTAAGAACGATTATAGAAAACCGTGTCTCACAAAAACTAAGAAATCATTCTGTTAGCCAAATTCGATGACAATATTTTCAGGCAGGTTCGGAAAACTGCCGCATCCGTCGTGATCGAACGATCCTAATTCCGGCCCAAAGCGCCATCGCGGCGCAAAGACTCGGCACCACCCACGGCGTGGTATCGGTCGAAGCCCGAAGCGGCTCGATAACCATCCGACTGATGCTCCAAATCAGAATTGAGATCGCAAATACTTCAGTCCGATTTCGAAATCGGTACACCACGATAAAGTTGATCAGCGCGGCCGCCGACAGATAGAACTGAGTCGGGTGCCGCCACGCATCGTGCTGATAAACCGCCCATGGTAAATGGCAAACCTTGCCGTAGCAGCAACCGTGAAACCAGCATCCAATCCGGCCCACCGCCTCGCCCGCCGGCAGCGCCAACGCCCACAAGACCCCCGTTTTCTGCCGAATCCCTAGCCGCCATTTGGCCAATTCCACCGCCACCCATCCGCCCAGCACCCCGATCAGAATCGTCCGTCCGCCTGCCGATGGAAGCGCCGTAAACCCGTGGCGAATCCATTCGTAAAACGACTGCCCCAATGTCGCCGCCAGAATGCCGACGACCACCCCGATGAGCGCCAGTTCTCGCGTCTGCGAGGCGTTAAAACCTCGCCGGCGGGATTCCCAAAAATACACGGTCGCCCCGGTGGCAAACCCCAAGGCGTTAAACACATAGCCGAGCGCTTCCGCCGTACTCATCTAGACCATCGGCAAACTGGAAGTGCGGCCCCGGGATGCATCCGGAAAGTCGCTGGCATCCTCAAATAGCCATCGCCAGCAGAATGAAAACCTTCGCGGATCGGCCTCAAATGTCCCCGTATGAACGCAGCATTGCCGAATGCGCGCCTCATGAAAGGTGTGCGCATCCATAAACTGCTTCACCGTCACCCGGAAGGTCCGGGTCGCCAGTTGCTCCATCTGACTTGCCTCCCGCCGTCCGCCCCATCCTTCAAACAAATCGCGAACTCCCGGCACACAATCGCACATCTTCACGAGATCCCACGCCAGTTGTAGAGAACTCGCCCGTTGCTGCTCGCTCAGCACCCGTTGCAAAGTCCCATCTTTCACCATCGCCCGCACCGATTCCGCGATGTTCTCAAACGAAATCGTGTTCGCCGCCAAGTGGATCCAGCGCTTCATCTGATTTCGGCCAATGATGGACACCAGCGACCGCCACTTCCCCGTGCCATCCTGCAAAAAGTACGCGATATCGCAACAATCCCGGTGGCTGCACGGCAAGGGGACAAAATCCTCCCCGCGCCCGAGTCGCCGGATCACCCCGGTCGGTGTCACCCGGTTCTGGGGATCAATCCCCGAGTTCCGTCCCGACCCAAATACCGGCTGAAACGCGATCCCGGTGCAATACGGCGTGTTCAATCCCAATTGAAAAATTGATTCCAGTTCCCCGTCATTCACCCCCGCCTTCACCGTGGTCACCAGCGTTACAAATACCTTCGCCGCGTTCAGCTGACGCAAAACGCTCACCTTCTCCGCCGCCAGAGCCTCCCCGCGTAGGGAGAGATAGGTGGTATCCGTCAGTCCATCAAACTGCAGATACACCTCCACTCGGTCTCGATGGCTCGCTAGAAAGGCGAGAAAATCCGGATCACGCGCAATCCGCCGCCCGTTTGTGTTCAGCATGATTCGCGTGATTGGCCGATCCTTCAGCGCCAGAATGAGTGCCTCCAAATCGCGCCGCAAAGTAGGTTCGCCACCGCTGAGCATCACCACGCTCAATCGACCTCCCTCCCGTTCGATCACCGTATCCACGGTGTGTAGCAGCTCATCCAAACTTGGCCGATCCACCGCCGCCTGCCCCGGGTCCAGCGCGCTGGCATAGCAAGTCGGGCACCGAAAATTACAATTCTCCGTGATATTCAGCACCAAAATGCACGAATGCTGACCGTGACTGGCGGGTAGCCCATCCCGATAGCCGTCCGGAAATCCGCCAAAATTATCGGCCCGGTCCGGGGTTATGCCCAGGGTCGGCGTTTGCCATCCGGCCCGGGCCCGCCACAGCTCGGCATCTTCCTCGTAAAGACTCTCTGATTCCCCGTGCATGGGGCAAAATCGCCGCATCCAGATCTTCCCATCGTGCGACACCAACATCCCGTCAATGAACACGCCGAGATCGTCCGATCGCAGCCCCGCAACCGCACACTCCGGACAAACCGTCCGGGTGTACTCCTCAATCACATACGGTCGCGGCACAATTGGGGCCATATCCGCCCCGTATTGTATGCCACTGCCAGGAAAGGCTAGTTATTGAGTCCCGAGCGGAACCCGTTCCGCCGCCTGACCCGCGATTCCGATGTAGTCGCTGCCATCTTTGTCCAACCAGGCCAGCATCTGTTTGATGCTCGCCGTCATTAAACAAATACTGGAATCCGCCGCTCCGTAATACATGTTCACCGTGTCGCCGTCATCCCCAATCGTATAGCCGCATGGGAAAACCGCGCTCGGAACGTCGCCCGACGTCTCGTAGGGTGCTTCCGGTCCAAACATCCAAGACTGCCCCCGCGTGATGCACACCCGCGGGTTATCAATTTCAAACAGCGCCAATCCCAACCGATAGATCGATCCCGAAGCGTGCTGACGCACCCCGTGGTACATCACTAGCCACCCACGCTCGGTCTCGATTGGAGGGGGCGAGAGCCCAATCTTGTTGGCGTCCCACCACGCGCCACGACGCGCCGGTAGCAACACGGTGTGACCGCCCCAGTTCCGCAGGTCGGGCGAGAACGAGATCCACATGTGCGAACCCATCTCGGTGGACGGACGGTGAATTAACGCGAATTCCCCGTCGATACGCCGAGGCAATAGTGCCGCATCTTTATCGTCGGCCTGCATCGCCAACCCCAACCGTTCAAACGTCACGAAATCCTTTGTCGATGCCAAGGCGACGCCGGGTCCGGTCTGTCCAAATGCCGTGTAAGCGATGATGTACTCCTGCAATTCCTCCACGTAGGTGATCCGCGGGTCTTCGATGCCCCAAACCTCTTCCGGATGGTTCATCGGGTCCGCCTCGAAAGTCGGCTCGGCATCGATAACCCAGCCATCAACCCCGTTTTTGGACCGCGCCGCCGTGAGGTGCGAGATCCCTCGGCGATCTTCGCAACGACAGAGTAAAAGCGTCGTGCCATCTGCCAGCATCACCGCCCCGGGGTTGAACACCGAATGGATGGGATACGGCCAATCCGCCGCCGTCAATATGGGATTACGTTCATGACGATTCAGCAGCACTTCGTAACGCGCATGTTTCATCGGTAAAGGGTCCCTCCGCTTCTATTCGGAAGGAGAGACAAAAACGTGTGCGGCACATGTTGCAAAATCACCAGTCGTAGGACTCGCCCAACCCCGGATAACGCCGAACCGGGCCCGACCACGGTATCTTGAACCCGAGCGGCATGATCCAACCGAACGTCCCGGCTCTCGCACTCGCGCCGATGGAAGGCGTGACCGACGCGCCGATGCGCGAATTTCAGGGATCCACCGGTGCCTTCTCCTACGCTGTCACCGAGTTCATCCGCATCAGCGAATATGCCCTCCCGTCGCGGGTTTTTCGTCGCGATGTCCCCGAACTCCTCCACGGCGCGCAAACCCGGACTGGTCTCCCCGTTCAGGTGCAACTGCTGGGAGGCGACCCCGAAAAGCTAGCCATCTCCGCCCTCGCCGCCGTCTCCGCCGGCGCGCGCTCCATCGATATCAACTTCGGCTGTCCAGCCCCGACCGTTAACCGCCACGATGGCGGCGCTTCCCTGCTAAAGCACCCACTCCGAATCCGTGCCATCGTCCGCGCCGTCCGCAGTGCCCTGCCCGCTGAGATTCCCGTAAGCGCCAAGCTCCGCTTGGGGTGGGACGACATCGCCGACATCCGTGAAAACGCCGTCATGGCCGAGGAAGGCGGGGCCGCTTGGCTCACCATCCACGCCCGCACCCGCATGCAGGCCTACCGACCGCCCGTTTTCTGGCCCGAAATTGGCTGGGTTCGGGAAAACGTTGCCGTCCCCGTCGTCGCCAATGGCGATATCTGGACCCGCGAGGATTTCCTTCGCTGCCGCGACGAAACCGGGTGTGACCACTTCATGATCGGTCGCGGAGCCCTCGCCAATCCCGCCTTGCCGTACGAAATCTCCCGTGAACTGGGACTGTGGTCGGGAGAGATCCCCTCCGTTGATTGGCACCAACTCTTCTCCGACTTCGCCGCCATCAACGCCAGCCACCAAACCCGCACCTCCCCCCGGGGCCTCTTCCGCCTCAAGCAGTGGATGAAATTCGCCCACCAATACGGAAACTTCCCCTACTTCCACGAGCTCAAGCAACTAGAAGCCCAGTCCGATTTCTTGGACAAACTTGCCCAGTTAACGAGATCGACATCTCCCGTACCCACCCTGGGAGCGCCGACACTCTTGTCGGCGAAAACTTCGTAACGCGCTTCGGTTCCTTCGTAACCACCCAGCCCGTATGGACATAATGGAACCGTGCCCATCGATGCGCATTTAGTCCCGATTCTGCGGGCGGCAACGGCCCGGATCGTCCCCACCGACGACCTCCCCGGTGCCGCCGAACTTCACGCCGCCGAGTTCATCCTTGGCTTCCCGGAATACACCGATGCCTACAACGCGGGCCTCGCCAAACTTCCCGCCGATTTTGATCTCAGCACCCCGGACGCGCAAGACTCCGCCCTCTCTCAACTGTCCAGCATCGACCCCCAATTCTTCGACCTCCTCCGCCGGCAAACCATCGAAGCCGTCCTCGCCCAGCCGTCCGCCCTCTGGGACGCCATGGGATTTGTGGTGACCGCATGATCGGCAACGTGCGACTCACCCAGGTTGCCCGCCGGTGGGATGCCATCATCATCGGCTCCGGCGCGGGCGGCGGTGTCGCCGCCTGGAACCTTGCTCATCAAGGCATGGAAGTCCTCGTGATCGAGCGCGGTCATCATGTCCCCTTCTCCCCGCCCGAGCGAGACCACCTGCGTAACCATCGCCTCACTCAGTACGGTCATAACGTCGGGCCATCACTCGAAGATCGCCGTGGCATGACCGCAGGCGACGATCCCACCTCTGCCACCTGGCACAGCCCGCTGGAGTGGCAATACAACAATAACGCCATGGGCGTCGGCGGCGGCACGTCGGTCTACGGCGCGCAAGCCTGGCGGTTCAAACCGGAAGATTTCCGCATGGCCAGCATCTACGGCGTCCCCGAAGGCAGCTCCCTTGCCGACTGGCCCATTTCGTACGCCGATCTCGAACCGTACTACATTGAAATGGAGGCCGAGCTCGGGGTCGCGGGTGGACGCGGCGGTACCCAAACTTGGCCCATGCCCCCGACTGCGCCGACCGTCAAGGGTCAACGCCTCGCCGCCGCGGCTGCCCGCCTAGGTTGGGACACCCAAGCCGTGCCGCTTGCCGTCAACTCGGTTCCCTATAACGGTCGCCCCGCCTGCGTGAACTGCCAACACTGCGTCGGTTTCGCCTGTCCCGTTGATGCCAAAAACGGCTCCCAAAACACCTTCCTTCCCCGCGCGATTGAAACCGGCAACGTCACCCTCATTACCGATGCCCAGGCCGTTCACATCGAATCCGTGGGCGAAAAAGTCACGGGTGTTCGCGTGGTGCAACGCGGTGAATCCATGGTCATCCCCACCGACCGCGTGATTGTCGCCGCCGGCGCCATCGAAACCGCCCGGCTCCTCCTGGTCAGTCAGATTGGAAACCAAAACGACCAAGTGGGTCGAAATCTTCAGGGCCACTATTACGCCTCCGCGGCGGGAATCACGCCGGAATCCGTTTACGACGGTGTCGGTCCCGGGCCGAGCGTAGCCACCACCCGGTGGAGCCACGGCAACGAGGGCATCATCGGCGGCGGCATGCTGGCCGACGACTTTGTTCTGCTGCCCGTGATCTACGCCAAGCGCGCCCTTCCGCCCCACGCTCCCACCTGGGGCGACGAGTGGAAGAATTTTGTCCGGGATAACTATCGCCGCACCCTCCAAGTCATGGGGCCGATCCAAGACATTCCGTCGCCCACCAGTCGTGTCCTCATCAGCCCCACCGAGACCGACGCCGCCGGTATGCCCCGGGTTGTCCTCTCCGGCACCGCCCATTCCGAATCGGTCAAGGCCCAAACTTTCCTCCTCGGCAAAGCCAAGGAATGGCTGACCGAAGCCGGCGCGGAAGAGATATGGGGTTCACCCAGCGGGCAGTACCTCAGTGCCGGACAGCACCAAGCTGGTACGTGCCGAATGGGCGACGATCCCCGAACCTCGGTGGTCGATCCCGGCGGGAAAATTCACGGGTACGCCAATATCTGGGTGGCCGACACTTCCGTTCACGTCACCAACGGTGGCTTCAACCCCTTCCTCACCGCCATGGCAACTGCCCACCGTACCACGAGCCATCTAGAATAACTCCGCCCCTGCTAATGCCATGACACTCATTCCGGTTACTCCGAACGCTTCTGCCCCTGCGCAAGCCCTATTGGCTCTGCTTTACCAGTTGCAGGGCCATAAAACCCTATCCGGTCAGCACAATCAACTGCACAAGATGTCGGTAGCCAGCGACGAAGTGCACCGAATCACCGGTCACTATCCCGCCGTGTGGGGAGGCGAATGGGGCTTCAGCGATAGCCGCCACAATATCGATAACATCGCCTATCGCCCCGCCCTGATGGAGGAAATCTACCAGCAGCACGCCGCGGGCCGAATCATCGTGATGACCTATCACCAAGCTAGCCCGACCGTCGGCGAACCGTGCGGTTTCGAGGATGGCGTGCAAGCCAAGCTAACCGAAGAGGACTGGGAAGATCTTTTCCAGCCGGGCACTCCTCTCCGAATCGTTTGGGAGAAGCACGTGGACCGGCTGGCCGTTGCGCTCAAGCATTTGGAATCCCGCCAGATTCCGGTCATTTTCCGCCCGTACCACGAGATGAACGGTGACTGGTTCTGGTGGGGTGGTCATCCCGAGCATTTTCGCCAGCTCTGGGCCCTTATCTACGACCGCTACGTGAATCACCACGGACTCACCAATCTGCTCTGGGCCTGGAACCCCGATAAGCCGCACGAGGGCGTCGCCGATTTTTATCCCGGTCACGACACGGTAGACCTTCTCGGCACCGACATCTATCCCAACGAAGGACGCGACGAAACCTACCCGCAAGCGTGGTACGACCGCATGGCCGCCATCGCCGAGGGCCGCCCGTTAGCCCTCTCCGAAAACTCCCAAGTACCCACCCCCGCCGACCTCGACCGCATGCCCTGGAGCTACTGGATGGGCTGGGACAACCTAACCCTAAAAGCCAACTCCGAATCCGCCCTCATCGAAGCCTTCAACGACCCCCGCGTGATCTCCGACTCCGTGACTTTCTAGGTTCGTCAGCCAAGATGCCGGAGGCATCTCAGCATTTAGCCTGGGGTCACTCCCGTGACCCCGAAGAAGGACTATCCAAAACCAGGTTGTGGATGCCTCGGCCCACCGAGGCATACCGACTGCCTTAGAAGTTGTACTGCGCGATATTGTCCTTCGTGAACGTAATCGTGCCGCCCAACATCACGTTGTCACCGACCACCTTCTTCTCGCCCAAACGACCCGCCTTGAGCGTGCCATCGGCTTTCAAAACGCCATCTGCCGCCGCGCGCGCCGCATAAACCGTCAGGTAGCCCAGGTCCTTGGTATTCCACAAAATGACCGACTTCACGACGCCTTCATTCACGTAGTTCCGCATGTCATTGGGGGTCGAAAGACCGGTGACGAATACCTTGCCCGTCATGCCGCCCTGCTTAATCGCTTCCGCCGCCCCGGGGAACGCCACGCTACTGATCGCAAATACGCCCTTCAGATTCGGATAGGCCTTGGTCAGGTCCTGCGTCACGCTAAACGCCAACTTTTGATCCTCATTACTCGGCTTGGTCGCCACCAGGTGCAGACCCGGATATTTCGGCAGCCGCGCCTTGATGTACTTGATCCACTCGTTCTGATTGGCCGCCGTCAGGGTGGCCGTCACAATCGCCACGTCCCCCGCTGCCTTATCGCCGCCCAAATCCTTCGCCATGGAATCGACTAGCGAATTGCCGATCTCTTCGGCCGTGGCCTGGTTCACCAAAAACTCGCGGGTGTCCACCGCCGAGTCGGCATCCCAAGTGATCACCTTAATCCCGGCATCCCGCGCCCGCTTCATCGCCGGTCCCAGTACGGCCGGATCGTTCGGCGATACCGCAATCACATCCACGCCCTGGGCGGTCCACTGGTCAATCAGCTTCACTGCGTCCGCTGCGTCGCCGCTGGTCGGACCGTCGTAGATCAGCTCCACATTGCCAAGTTCCTTCGCCGCTTCCTCGGCCCCTTCCGAGCAGCTGGTGAAATACGGCACACCCTTCTTCTTGGGTAGCAAGCAAACGGTGATCTTCTTGCCGGTGCTCGGGCCACCGGTGGTCGCGACCTTCGGATCGGCCTCCGACTTGGTCTCGGAACCCGAACAACCGGCCGAGAACAGGGCGGCCAAAGCCGCGAGCGATAGGAGCGAGAGTTGAATCTTCATTGACGGTCTACGCTATTTTGCCCGAACCGGCCCGGTAACTGAATCACCCTCGCCGTCGCGCCGCCAAAAGTCGCTCCAATAGCACGGTCACAATCAGCAACGAGCCGATCACGATCATGTTCAGCTCGTTCTGTTTCCAGTGCCAACTCACAAATTCTCGCGTCTCATGAATCAGGAGTAAGCCTAAAACCAGCCCCAAAACCTTTCCGCGTCCACCTTCAATCCGGGCGCCCCCCAGTATCACCGCCGTGATCGCCTCAAGCTCCAACCCGACGCCCAGGTCGGCCTTGGCCGTATTATTCCGCGCCACCAAGATCACGCCCGCCAGTCCGCACGCCAACCCGCTCAGCGCATAGAGCACTAACTTTATCCGGGCCACCGGAATCCCGCTGAATCGCGCAGCGGTCTCCTCCATCCCGATGGCGACCACGCCGCGGCCAAACTTCGTCCGGGCTAAAACAAAACCCGTCACCAGCGCGAACCCGGCGAACAGATATCCCGGCACGTTGTTTTGACTGATCGCCAAGAACGATGCGGGATATCCCGAAATCGGTCGCGCCAAGCTCAAACCTTCCGCTAATCCCCGAAAAACGGCCATTGTCGCCAACGTGACGATCAACGGGTGGACCTTCAATTTCGCCACAAACCAGCCGTTCGCAAACCCCGCCGCCCCGGCGACCGCAATCGCCACCAGCGCCGCCACCGTCGCGGGGGTCCCCCGTTCAAACAGTAGTCCCAGCGTCACCGCCGCCAGCGCCACCATTGCGCCCACGCTCAAATCGATGCCGCCGGCAATGATGATGAGCAGCATCGGCACCGCCACAATCGCAAGCTCCCACAGGTGGGTGGCCAGCAATCCCTGCGCCCGCATCGTCACAAATTTCGGCTCCAGCGCATTCGCCGTCACCATCAGCAAAATCAGCAACACGGCCAAAGCCGCCTCGCGTGAACGAAGCCACTTCATACGGCCCCCGCCCCGCGCCCTTTGCGCTGCCAGTGGTCCACCAAAATTGCCAACAAAATCAAACCGCCCTGGATCGCTCGCTCCCAATAAACCGCCGATTCTCCCAATCGCAGGAAAATCAACGCCGTGCTAATGATCCCCAGGAGCGTCGCGCCCAGTATTGTTCCCGTCACCGACCCCCGTCCCCCGCGAATCGAGGTGCCACCAACGATCACACTGGCAACGGCGACCAGTTCAAAACCATTCCCAAATCCCGATTCAATCACCTGCAGCTGGGTCGCACTCACCAACGCTGCCGTGGCCGCGGCTAAACCCGTCAGGGCAAATAGCGCGATCCGCACCGAGCCCGTTTTCACCCCGCGCAAAGTCGCCGCCTCCGGATTACTTCCAATCGCGTAAACCTGCCGCCCAAACCGCGTCCGCCCCGCCAGCCACATCGCACCCGCCGCACTCATCACCGCCACCAGAACCACAATCGGGATGCCGGCCAAGCTCCCAGTTCCAAACTGACGCAGGCCCGCGGGGAGGTTTTCAATCCACTTCCCACCCATCGCCTTTTCCGTCACGCCGCGCAGAACGGTCAGCATCGCGAGCGTCACGATGATGCTAGGAATCCGTGCCCACGCCACCAACAATCCGTTGGTCACGCCCGCCACCAATCCCGTGGCGAGACAAAGGGCAATCCCCACCGGCACCGGCAGCCCCATTCGGTCGGGGGAACACGTAATTCCCAAAACCGCCGCGCATAACCCCATCAGCGATCCCACCGAAATATCAATTTCCCGCGCCAGCACCACCAGTGTCAGCACCGATCCCACGATCACCGCCGGCGACACCTTGATCAGCATGTCCCGCAGATTCCCCGTTGCCATGAAGGCGGGGTTCGCAATACTCACTCCCACCAGCACGGCGGCCAGTAGCGCCGCGACCGTTGCCTCCGCGGGCAATCGTCGAGATCGGACCACGGCCACCTCCGGCGCGGCATCATTCGCCACGGGGAGGGAGAGTTCCAGCAAACGCGCCTGGTCCGCCTCCGCCCGGGAGAGTTCGCCCGAGATCGCGCCTTGGCGCATCACCAAAACACGGTCCGCCAGCGTGAGCACCTCCGCCATCTCCGACGAGATGACCAAAATCGCCATTCCCGACGCCGCCAGTTCGCGGATGATTTCGTGAATCTGCGCCTTCGCGCCAACGTCCACCCCACGGGTCGGCTCATCCAAAATCAAAACGGAAGGTTTCGTCGCCAACCATTTCGCCAGCAACACCTTTTGCTGGTTGCCGCCCGACAAGGTGGAAACGGCCGCCAAATCGGACTCGGCCTTCACGCTCAATGACCGCATGAATTCCGCTCCGACCACGGCCTCTTCGCGACGATCAATCACCCCCAGCCGAGCCGGGGTCGCGACCATATTCATGTTTTCCCGCAGCGACAGCAGTAAGTGCAACCCTTCGTGCTGGCGGTCTTCGGGTACTAACGCAACCCCCGCCTTCACCGCATCACCGGGCGTCGGTCGCCGATGACCACCCGCAAACGGCTGCCCCCCGACCAGAATTTCTCCGGTATCAAAGCGATCGATCCCGAAAATCGCCCGGACCACCTCTGAGCGACCGGCTCCCACCAATCCCGAAAGTGCCACGATTTCGCCCCGCCGCACTAAAAAGCTGACGTCACGAAACGCCGTCCCGCGCCCAAGTCCTTTCACCTGAAGCGCGACCGCCCCTTCTGTCGGCTCGCCCAGAGAACCCGACGAAGGCTCGACATCCCGCCCGACCATCAGCCGAATCAAGTCCTCGGGACTCGTCTCGGCAATCGGTTTGGTCGCCACCAACTGACCGTCGCGCAAGACCGCCACCCGGTCCGCCAGCGCAAAAATCTCCTCCAGGCGATGGCTAACGTAAACAATCGAAACCCCCTCGCCGCGCATTTTTTGGATCACGCGAAACAGCGATTCGGTCTCGCGCGCCGAAAGCGAAGCCGTCGGCTCGTCCAGAATCAAAACCCGACATTTGGCATCCACCGCCCGGGCAATCGCCACCATTTGCCGTTGCGCGACGCTCCGCGACTCGAGCGGCAAATCGGGATCAAAATCCTCTCCCACCGACCCCAGCGAGGCGACCGCTCGCCGTCGCATCTCTGGCCGATCCAACCAGAGTCCGCCCAATCGCGTGGGCTCCCGCATGATTTGGTGGTTATCGGTCGCGCTCAGCGACAGAAACGCCACCGATTCCTGGTGAACGATCGCAATCCCTGCCGCCTCCGCATCCGCCGCCGATTTGATCACGAGCGGCTTGCCGTCCATCCGGATTTCCCCGGAATCTGCCGTAATCGAGCCGGAAAGGATCTTGTTCAGCGTGGATTTACCCGCGCCATTCTCGCCGCAAACCGCCAGGATCTCTCCGCGACCCAGGCTCAGGTCCACCTGCCGCAGAGCCGGGGGCCCACCGTACGATTTGGTGACCCCCGATACTTGCAGCAACACGCCGGATTCCGTTTCCATTACCGCGTCAGATTCGCCGGAAGCGTGCCGGTGAATGTGTACTCACCGGACCCCACCTCGTAAACGCCATTTCGCCCCGTCAAGCCGCCGCTGGCCCGAACGTCAGTCGCCGGCAAGTGAATCTCTGCGCGAACGTTTGGCGGCACCACAACCTTCAGCGATACCTGCTTTCCGTTAATGCGCCATTCCGAGACAATCTTGCCGCGGACGCTGTCGTAGCTGGATTTCAACCATCCCAACTTCGGATCGATCTGCGGGGCCACTTTGATGCGACCAAACCCGGCTTCGGTGTTCGTGATTCCTGCCGGTTGCGCCATGATCCAGCCGACCACGGCCCCAAACGCGTAATGCGCAAACGAGTTCATGCCCGCGTCCTGGAATCCCTTCTCCGGCGTCCATCCGTCCCATCGCTCCCAAATGCTGGTAGCGCCGTTCTTGATGGTAAAGCCCCAGCTAGGGAACGTCGTGTTATGCAGCAATCGGAACGCCACGTCGTTTCGCCCGATCTTGCTGAGGACGTGCATGATGTCGCGCGTTCCAACGAAACCTGTCGACAGGTGCCATCCGCGCTTCTCAATGTCCGCCACCAATCGCTTGGCCGCATCCGACGCTTCCGCCGAATCCAATAGGTCAAACTGTAGCGCCAAAACGTACGCGCACTGCGAATCTCCGGCTACCTTTCCGCCATCCGAAACATACGTCTTGCGGAACGCCGCCCGGACTCGTTGATACAGATCTTCGTACGCCGCCGCATCCGCCGTGTTCCCCAGCGCTGCCGCGGCCCGACTCACGATCCGCGAAGAACCCGCAAAGTAGGCGGTGTAAATGACTTCGTTCGGTGTCGGCGAATTGATGTTCAGCCAGTCGCCAAAGCAGTGGAACTGCGCCGGCGGCAAGAGTTCTGCCGTAGACCGGTTGCGGCAAAACTCCACAAACTTCTTCATCTGCGGATAGTGTCGCGCCAACAATTCTTGATCGCCGTACACGTCGTAGATCGTCCACGGGCAGATCACGCCCGCATCGGCCCACGCCGGACCGCCGTCATCGCCCGCCACCTTCACCGGGGCCACCATCGGGAACTGTCCATCTGCCCGTTGACCGTCGTCCAAAGACACCAGCCACTTGGTAAAGAACGGATGCACATCGGTCAGCATCGAAGCCGTCCGCACGTAGGCTTGCGCATCGCCCGTCCAGCCCAATCGCTCGTCCCGTTGCGGACAGTCGGTCGGAATGTCGATGAAGTTCATCCGCTGCGTCCACCAGGCATTGCTGACCAACTGATTGATCATCGAATCGCCCGTCTCAATCTTCCCGACCGTCGGCGTATCACTGCTGATCGCCACCGCGGTGACTTCGTCGGCACTCGGTCGGTGCCCCAGTCCACTGACTTCCACGTACTGGAAACCGTGGAACGTAAACTTCGGCTCCCAAGTCTCCAATCCTTCGCCCCTCAGCGTATATTCGTCGGTCGCTCGTGCACCGCGCAGATTCGTGGTGTAGATGTCCCCGTTCGGACTCAATCGCTCCGCAAATCGCAACTTCACCGTCTGCCCGGCCTTCCCGCGCACCTTCAACTGCGCAAAGCCGGCGAGGTTCTGACCGAAATTGAGAATGTAAACATCCTTACCGCGCGGCGTCACGGTCTTGGCTCTTAGGGTCGCGTAGCGCCGCACCGGCTGCCCCGGGAACGGCTCGACCGCCGGATTCACTTCTGCGCCGGTATCCACTGCCGCCCAATTACGGAACGTATTCTCCAGGCGCGCGTCGTAGCGCTCTCCCATCAAGAAGTCGCTTTCCAGTACCGGCCCCGTCGTTGCCCGCCAGCTTGGGTCACTCGCCACAACGTCGGTGCTGCCATCGGCGTACTCAATATTCAGCTGAACCAGGGCCCGCGTCTTCTTGCCGTAGTGGTCGCGATTCCCCCCGTAACCCACGTACCCCGAATACCAGCCATCGCCCAGCAACGCCCCAATTTCGTTGGTGCCCTGTTTCAGCATGGTCGTCACGTCGTACGCGCTGGAATAGACGCGCTTGGTGTAGTCCGTCCAACCCGGCGTAAACAGATCATCGCTCACCCGTTTGCCGTTAAGGTTCAGCTCGATCAATCCCAGCGCACTTCCGTAGAGCGTCGCCCGGCGAATCGGCTTCGCCACCGAGAAATCCTTGGCTAACAGGCGCGGTGCCGGAAGTAGCCGCGCCGTAGAACCCACCTTCCCCCACGGCTGAATCCCGTACGCACCAATCACCCGCGCCGGGGTCTTCACTCCCGATCCACTCCGCGTGAACCAACTGCCATCGGTCACCACCGTCTCGACGTGACCGTCGGCGTACCGTAGCACTAACCGGCCGATCAATCCACCCGCGTCACCGGTGTTCGTCAGCCGCGCGTGGATCTCATTGGAGCCCTGGATAAGCAGCTTGGCGACGTCCACCTCGCGCACGGTTCGCCACGAGTCCGTCTCCGGGTTGCTTGCCAGCGCCACCTTGCTATTGACCTGCAGCTCCACCGCATCATCGCCGGTAATCTGAAACTTCGCGGAGGTTAGTCCGGCTCCCACCGACACCGTCGTGAATAAGTCGGCGGTACCCACCGCCATATTCCCCGTTGCTCCCGCCGGCGCGATCCAAGAAGCGGAGCCGAGCGATTCTGGCCGCGTCGCACTGGCGTACGGCTTGTCAAACCCAATCCACTGGGCCTTCCAATCGCTCGCGTTCAGTAGCCCAACCGACCATCGAGCCACCGGGCTCCATCCCGAAACCGCGCCGTCCTGATCCGTAACTTGCACCCGCCACCACGCTGGCTGTCCCGAACTGAGCGGCTTACCGGCGTAGCGAACATTGATGGTATTGTCGGACGCCACCGCTCCCGAATCCCACAGATCACCCAGGTTCCGGTTTGCCGCTTCCTCCGTACTGCTCACAATCACCCGAAATGCCGATTGACGAAGGTTGAACCGTCCCGGCTTTGCCGCATCCAGCTTCCAACTGAAACGGGGTTGATCCGTCGCAATTCCCATCGGATTCGGGAGTGCTTCACACGTAAGCTGAATAGGGCGGATCGACGATTCCGGCGACATCGACGGCACGAGCCAGGGGAGTAGCATCGCGCGCTAGTCTACAAGTTTCAGCGAGAATTCGCACCCCTTCCGAAAGATTCTCAATCGATCGTTCGAAATCGAGGCGCCAAGGCAATCGTGGCCAGTACCGCGGCCAGCGGAATCACCATCGAGTACCCCACGTATTTGAACCCAAATGCACCCACCACGCCGCCCGCAAAGAAGCACCCAATCAGAGCCGCCTGAGTGCGAAACCGTTGCCGCTGACCCCGGATCGTTGCCTCATCCAGATCAAACCGGTTCCCCCGCTGGTAAATCGCCCGCCCGATGGAAATCCCGACATCGGTCACCAGTCCAGTCACGTGCGTAGTTCGAATCTCGGCGTTGGAAATCTTCGTAATGAGCGCGTTTTGCAAACCCATCACGTAGCAAAGCAAAGCCACGGTGAGGAACGCCAGCATCCCGCCGGGCATATCCAGCCGACTGCCCACCGCGCCGATCGCCCCGAAGATCAGCAGTAGCACCGCTTCCAACGACAGGGGC
>Ga0209188_1000974_pt1 | contig 24797 bp, 15 predicted proteins | sample C_130625_EF_Meta_FD_187307 | JGI IMG/M metagenome (GOLD analysis project Ga0209188, IMG submission 187307) | Freshwater microbial communities from Lake Croche, Canada to study carbon cycling - C_130625_EF_MetaG (SPAdes) (version 2) | ecosystem: Environmental > Aquatic > Freshwater > Lake... | reverse complement strand
TTTTTGTGTTTTGCAGTCAATAAATGCTTTGACCACTCGCTATTTTTAAAGCATATATAGTCACAAAATTCACATTCATACTTCTTGGATATTTTTGGCGATTTTTCCGTTGACATCCGTTGCTAAATTATCAACAGAAAAATCTCCTAAACCTTTTCCGCAAAAACATATATAAAAATTACCATCACAGTTTTTTTCGCGTTTTTTTTGAAACCACAGCTTTCCAGTCAGACAGGGAAAATTTTGACCCTTTTTGGGTAAAATATTTCCATTTTCCAAAAATGGACATTTCTATTTTGTCCTTTTTTCATTTTCACAAACACTTTTGGACTCAAAAAATGAGAATATTCTTTAAGTAGATTTAAGGATATATTATTTTGCTATGATTTATCTATAACAACCTCCTTTGCAATATTTCTTATGATTTTTTCGTGCTTCTTATTCTCATCTTCACAAGTCGCTCCTCCCATGGATTCAATTATAATGTTATGATACTCCATGTGTTTTTTACTGTCATAATCGTTTGAATCAGGATTCTCCTCTATCCATTGAGGCAGCTGTTTAACATTTTTGCACTCAATGTTTTTAATCGCGTTTTTAAGTTTTACATTTTCAACCTTTTCTTTCTCCCAAGAATCCTTGTCTTTTATGTATAAAATTTCTCTCTTTAAATCACTGCAATGAATGGGTCTTTTAAAGACGTCTAGCTCCTTCAAACTCCTTATAATGATTTTACTCATCCCTTCTGTATATCCTAGTCTGCCGATCATATCAAGGTCGCTAATTTGCAATTTGATCTGATTCACAAAGTCATCAATATTGAGAGCATCTTTGCACTGTTCATTGAGGAAAACCTGTAAATTGAAAGTCTTGTTATAGCAATTGGTGTTGTTAGATCCGCTCATGATTGACAAGTCTGACATTTTTTCTATAATTAGTTTATTCTGTTCAGCGAGTTGTTTGTTTTGCTCAACAATTAGGTCTTTAAATTCCTGGTTTTGTTTCAACAATTCCACTATTATATTGTTTGATGGGTCTTTGGTTATATCTTGATTATTTGAAAAATTCGTTAATGATACTTCTATCAATGATTCCTTTTTGAAACACATCTTTTTGTGAGACCACAATCCTTGTCGGTGTTTGTATTTCTTACCGCATTCGCACTTAAACGTCTCGGCAACTTTTGATGTGTTATTGTCATCATTTGTCATCATTTTGTCATTCTTAATATGTTTCCTAGTTAAAGTATGTCTGGACCAATCTCCCTTCTTGCTGCATTTAAAGTCACACGATTCGCAATAAAATTTGCCGGAGTAATTTGATGTAAATTCGTCATTCATTTGTCTCCTAAACATAGGACAGAAAAAACTCCTAAACCTTTTCCGCAATAAATACTTTAAAATTTATCGTCACAGTTTTTTTCGCTAATTTTTTGAAACAAGAGCTTCCCAGTCAGACAGGGAAAATTTTGACCCCCTTTTCGGCAAAATATTTCCATTTTCCAAAAATGGACATTTCTATTTTGTCCTTTTTTCATTTTCACAAACACTTTTGGACTCTAAAAAACGAGAATCTTCTTTAAGTATCTAAAAGAATATATTATATTCTCTGCCCGGGTGCTCTTTTTTTAGTTCCTTTTTCTAAGTTTATTCGCGAAAGGGTTTATATATTTTAAACTATGCAGTATAGTAGTATGTCTTTCGTGTATCTTCTTGAATCCTCGGATAAAGCAACCTATGTAGGAGCCACGGTGGACGTAGATCGCCGTCTTAGACAACACAACAAGGAGATTAAAGGGGGTGCGCATGCGACTGGTGCAAAGGTCGCCAAGGGTGAAACGTGGCATAGAGTTTGTTACGTAAAAGGGTTTCCAGACTGGCCTGCCGCATTACAGTTTGAATGGCGATGGAAACAACTGAGCCGAAAATTGCCAATGAGTATGGAGCCAGTGGAGCGTCGTAAAAAAGCGCTTGAACAATTACTCGCATTAGAGAGACCAACAACAAAAGCTTTGGCTTATACTGAATGGGCATCTCCTCCAGAAATAGTCTGGGAATAATAGATTAAATGTAAATTATATAAAAATTTTACTTGTAATAATATAAGGAATAATGCATTTATTGCAAATAATCTTATTATCATTGGGTTTTGCAACAATAAATGGAAACCCCAACATTTTATTAGTTAAGAGACGAGCCCAAAACATTGGATCTGGGATAAACTATGGTTCTGGACCAAATTATAGTTCAAAAATGGCGACGTCAACTTACACATATGGTTCCGGTGCGCAATCCAAATATGCTTCTTCGGCGGGATCAGGTGCAGTAAAACATAGCTATCGCCAATATGGTTCTTCTGCATTAGGATCAGGCGCTGTTAAGCATAGCACGCGTCATGGTTCTGGTGCTGTAAAACATAGTTTGCATCGTGGGTCGGGTACTGTAGGATCAGGTGCTGCAAAACATAGCTCTACTTCTACAAAAGGTGGTTCTGTTTTATATAGCTCTAAAATGGTTTGGCACGGTTCTGGAGCTCATGGGTCTGGAGCTCATGGGTCTGGAGCTCATGGGTCTGGAGCTCACGGGTCTGGAGCTCACGGTTCTGGAGCAAAAGGATCTAATGTACATTATAGTGGATCTCATGGGAAAAATAAGGTTTTTAGTGCTTATTATGGGAGTGGAAAACAGCATTATAGTTATGCCACAAAGGGAAGTGCTTCAAAGGGAGGAAGTGCTTCAAAGGGAGGAAGTGCTTCAAAGGGAGGAAGTGCTTCAAAGGGAGGAAGTGCTTCAAAGGGAGGAAGTGCTTCAAAGGGAGGAAGTTCTTCAAAAGGGGGAAGTGCTTCAAAGGGTGGAAGTTCTTCAAGAGGAGGAAGTGCTTCATATAATGCTTTCTCTCCAACTTTGGAACCAACGGAATCATTACCAGAAACATATAGTGCGCCACCGCCGACTCATAACCCGACGGTTTCTATAAGGATACCAATTAATTCATCTCCAACTACAGAAAATATTCAGGTTCCACAGATACCTTTATCATTTCAAATACAACAAGGAGCAAATGGCTGGTCATTGTATCCAGACTCTTCACCCCCAGTAGATTCTCCCCCATTAGATTCTCTCCCATTAGATTCTCTCCCAAAACAAGAAAAAGCGGTTGTAGAAGTCGCATCAAAAATAGCTGGAATAGCTACGTCTTCTGTAACAAACATGAAAATTCAACAGACTGGAAGAAGATCGCTATCTTTTTCAAAGAATTCAACGTCATCAGTTCTTATTACATTTGACATAACAACAACACCAGATTCGGTTGGAGAGAAGACGCAGCAAATGGCGTATGATAAAATCGTTAATGCATTGAAAATATCTGTTAATAACAATGAATTCTCAAAAAATTTGCACCTCTTAGGAGTAACAATAAACGTAACAAAAATAAGTTTTTCTGAATACATCGTTTATTATCCAACTGCACAACCAACAACTATAAATAACGTTTTATCTAGTAATGGAGCAAATAATACAAATATGTTCACAGGAGAGATTGTTGGCATCGGGGTTGCAGTTTTACTCGCGTGTGGAATGTTTGTATTATTTTCAGGGTTATTTTTCAAGCTTCGGTCAAAAAAAGAAAAAGAAAACGAAAACAAAAACGAAAAAAACTTGACAATGTCGGATATTACAAGACGCAATAGCACGTCAGCAGACGTTATTCCAAATCCGTTAAGAAGAATAACAATTGAACACACCCCTTCCGAATAAAATGTTAATAGTTCAAACGATATAAAATAATGAGGCTTATTATTTTATATGACCCGAGGGTTTCTCGCAATATTCCTTCTTGTAAAAATATGCGCAGGATTTTCCAACTTTGGCCATTTTGCAAACATTAACAATATGCGAAAATACCCTATTTCTAGCCCGAATAAAAAGACTTCGGAAGCACCAATTAAAAACCCGGATTACATTCCTGAGAAAAATGAGATCATTTTAAGTAACAGCCCGCACGTTCGCAATTATAACCCATTTAAACCAAAGAGTGTATACAATGAGAAAATTCGTCGTCTCAATTCCAAAAACATCACTGAGAGAGATTACGAAATAATGGGCGAACAAGCCTTTAGAGAATACGAAGACAACCTTGATTTTTTGGAAAAGTTGATTAATGGTGGTCAAAATGCGTCGGAACCAGGAGAGAATTTAAGACGACCGGGAGGCATCCGCATTCTTATTAATAAGGGGTTGTTTAGTCAATTCACAAATAATGAGGATGATGATGACGACGATGTATTTGTTGGAAGGGGTAAGAACCGGGATAAAAAATCGGAAAATTTTGAAGTTGTTACCAAATATCCTATTAAATTTGCCGATATTGGAGGGTTTGATAAAATAAAGGATGAATTAAAACAATGCATTGAATTTTTATCAAATCACACAAAGTATGCAAAATACAATGTTCGCGTTCCGAAAGGTCTCATTTTAGAGGGCCCGCCAGGTAACGGAAAAACTCTATTGGCCAAAGCGCTTGCCGGAGAGGCTATGACTGGGTTTATTTCTGTTTCTGGGTCGGAATTTCAAGACAAATACGTGGGTGTCGGTTCATCCAGAGTGAGAGAGCTGTTTACGCTTGCAAAGAAGAACTCTCCCTGCGTAATTTTCATAGACGAGATTGATGCGATTGGAAGAAAGCGATCTGGAGATGGGGAAACGTCGTCTAATGAGAGAGACAGCACTCTTAATGAGCTTCTCGTTCAACTTGACGGTTTCAAGAATAATAGCGGAATCTTTTTGATTGGTGCAACGAATCGCGCGGATTTGTTGGACCCTGCGCTTGTTAGGCCAGGGCGAATTGATAAGCGCATTTACATTGGTCTTCCAGATGCGGCAACACGCGAAGCTATTCTATCAGTTCACAGCAAAGGAAAGCCTTACGACGAGTCATTCATTGTGAAGGACATGGTTGATTTAACCATGGGGTTGTCGGCTGCGCAGATTGAGAATTTGCTTAACGAGGCAATGTTAAACGCACTTAGATACGATAGAGACTCCATGACGTCTAAGGACGTTGACGTTATTATGAACAAGATGATGGCTGGTTGGCAACCAACGGATCACCAATTTACGTCTGATATAATTGACCATATTGCTGTTCACGAAATGGGTCACGCCGTTATGGGATTAGTCGCAAAACATCATTCAAAAATGACCAAAGTTATTATTAATTTGTCGTCGCCTAAAAGCCCTGCTTACACGGTTTTTGAGGGGGCAACGTCAAGTATTTATACGAGGGAAGCGCTTTTTGAGCATTTGGCAATCCTATTGGCTGGAAGAATTGCCGAAGAAATCTTTTTTGACGTTAGCATAACAACTGGCGCGATTAATGATTTTGAGGAGGCGTTCAAATTGGCCGAAAAGATGATTGTTTATTATGGAATGGGCAAGCATAATATTATTTATCCTAGTTTGAGCGACAAGTATAAGGAGATGATTGATACCGAAGTGGTTGATTTGATAGATGATGCAAATAAGTACGCGACTTTTATATTAAAGAACTGCAAGGAGCTTATGTTAGAAGGTGCCGATATGTTGAAGAGAGACAAGTTGTTAAAGGCTGATACTCTTATTGACCTCATTGAGACAAAATATAGCGATATTTTTGACTTGAAATACGTGAAATAAACCAACCAAAAACAAAAAAAAAAAAAAAAAAAAATAAAAAAAGAAATAAAAAAATAAATAAAAAAAAGAAATAAAAATACAAAAAAATTGATTTTGTTTTTGTATTTTAATGATAACTAAACTTTTATACATATACGCCATGGCGACGGTGTTGATGTTTTCACAAGAACTAACAAATGCATTTTCCAACTATTTTAAGAAATGCGTTCGCGGGTATCATCTGATCAACATGGATCCAATTAAGGAATCTGTCTGGGAGTCTATTAATAGTCTGGTTTTGACGCATTCTGGTGGAATTGTATATGAAAAAAGCAGTGGTTCTCATTCACCTGGAAGCGACATTTCCAGCAGTGTTGGCAATTTCTCAAATAAATCGGTAAAATATGAGTCATCTAGTCACGATTGTTTCAATATTAGTTCTTATCGTTTAACTACTGTTTGTTCCGCTGCTTCGCCAGGAAACATTGAAGAAATCGTCGCTGAAATTAACTCAAGAAAGAACTTTCAATACTATTCCATAATTGCGAGAGAAGAGACTGGCGACAAAATTCACTACGACTGGATCGTTTTGCCTGCGGACCATCCAGCGGTTAATCCTTCATTGTACACATGGTCGCCGATGATGGGCAAGAGGGGGAAAAACAAGGACGCACAAGTTGGGTGGCGTACAAATGTTATTAACGGATCAAGTATGAGCATTTCGTTCAGTATGTCATCTCAGCTGTGGATGTCTGTAAATGTTACAGAGGAGATGAAGGCCACGTATATCGTGGCAAGCTCTCAAGTTGAAAAAAAAACAATGATGGATTACGTTTCTCTTTCTGATCAATTTCCTAACGTCTAATTACATTACATACAAATTACTTTAATGGCGCCCCATATGGGCCAACTATAAACCCAGTCTTTAAATTTTGGTTCTGGAACATTTTTCATATAAGCGGGTTTTACTTTGTATTTTGGATGAGGTTTTATTTTAACTGCTCTCGGAGACATAATAGATAGACAATGGTTCTATTTTTTATTTATTTATAGTTTTGAAAATCAATTTTTTCTCCGCGTTTAATATTTAATTCTCGGCAAGTTCCGCCTGGAAGTTCTAGTACAAGATCGCCTTTTCCTGGATATGTTTTGCATTCATCTTTATCAATGCATGGCGGGCAATTATGGTATATTTTATTTATTTTCCCATTGTTAATGAAAACGACGTCTAGTGGGACTAAGCAGTTTTTCATCCAAAACGCGGTTTCTTTTTTATTGCCGGTTTGAAAAACAAACAACAATGCGCCAAATTCGCCTGAAAATCGCTTTCCCATCATTCCTAGCATTATTTCTCTCTGCGTTTGTAAAACCTTTGTCTTAAATTTATGTTGATTTATATGCGTTATTATGTACATATATACCAACTATATTATTTTACCTTGAAAATTTAATACTTCATAATATAATTAATAGTTACATATGGGGGCATAATGGAAAAAGCCGTCGGCATTGCCTGCCCAGCATTATTCACCGTTATGCCAGTTGAAGCAGATCCAAGCCTAATTCCAGTTGAAGCAGATGCTACAGAAATATCGGTCTTTTTAGAATCTGTGGTAATAGTTATTGATGTGTCAAAGTTTAGAGACCTGGCGGACGTGTACGTTGACTTTAATGGATTCGAAGTACTGCCGGTCACGTTGGGAAAATTTACATACCCTCCATGACTGTGTCCAGGATCAGTGATGGTGTGAGTGTGTCCATTATCAGTGATAGTGTGAGTGTGCGCACTTTCATTTACAGCGTGCGTGTGCTGAGGCATATTATTTGAATTTAAAATTGCGGTTGGATTGCCACCGGTTTCGTTCACAATTGTTGGATCAGAACTCCCGTATAAAAATTTACCGATTAAATTTGGAGGCGTTATACTATTTGCTGTATTAGTCGTCGCTCCTAAAACTGTATTTAATAAAGGAGCGATAACGGCGTAACGTGAATCAGTGACTGTTCTAGTTCGTCCATCGCATATTACCCAACCATCTGGGTCGCTTTTTGTGGGATCCGTTGGAGAATACGGATAAAAATATTGCATTATACTTAGTGGCGGTGGCGAAACCATGTGGCTATTAGTATAAAAACTTGCTGGATATGACATTTATACGATTTTATATAATTTTTGTTTAAATCTTTACTCATTCAAAAGTATATTTTCCTGCTTTTTTTCTTGGATAAGCTGTTTCATTTCTTTAATTTCTTCCGTTTGCGTTTTAATTATTTTTTTAGCAAATTCGCGAACCCTTGGCGAAATATTCGGTTTCTCTAATATATTTTTGCTAGTAAATAGAGCCATATCATGATGTTCAATCATTTCTCTCAAATAGTTGGATTCATTAACGTATATTTGTCTTCTATAAAGCCACAATGCCGCAAAAAAACATAAAAATAAAGGCACGTAATAGGTAATAGTTATTGTTTTATTATGCATATCATACATGAGAACCTCTAAAATTCCCATAATAAATGCCATTATAAAAGAGATATAAATCTTACTTAAGTTATTGGTAATGTTAGCAATATCGTTTGTCATTATGTTTGACATAATAAAATAGTTAGTTAAAAACCCGGTAATTATCATGTATAACACAGAAAATTTCAACCCCATCATCATTTATAATACTTTTAGATTAGAATATTTTTATTTGTTTTTTTTTTCGTTTTTCTTTTTGTTTTCGTTTTTTCTTTTTGTTTTGTTTTTTATCTCTATTTTTTAAGTTTTCTCGTAACATTTTTTTTAGATTTCACAATAAAACTGCGAATCTTATGCTGTTGTTCGCATATCATATCAACTATATCTTGAAAATAACTGCGGAACTCCTTTTTCATTTTTTTGACTTCGTCAATGCATATCCATCTAATCTCAGCCTTTTCAAATATTTTGGTTCGTTTAATAATGGCAACATCAAGACGTTTTTGCAAGAAGCGTTGGTTGTTATTGTAGTAATATGGTAACGCCGAGTCATATTCCATTTTAAATATGTGCATCCTGTAATTACTATGACCTTCGCTTTTATAATCAATGTTGTAAGTTCCGTTTCGTTTTAACATTTTAGACAAATCCGCGTCACTTCCTAAAAATCCAGTCAACTCTTCTCCACCCTCACGTATAGCAGTCTGTATATAGGTTTCAGAATCGTCAGTTCCCCCGCCGAAATCGCTCCATCCGGGAGTGTCGCAATAGTCATGCTCCTTTCCAAATAAAAAGTATAGTTTATTTTTATATATGCAAGTCGGTAATATTCCAGCACCCATAAAATATAAAAATATTATTATTATTGGGAATATTATCATTAATTTAGAAAAGTTTTATATCTACACATATATTAAAATGAATCAACAACAGCAACTCATTAGGTTAATAAATATGCGAAACGCAGTGCTTCAAAGACAAGCCGCCATAGATAAACACAATGCCGCCATCAGAGAGCGCAATTTAGCTGAGCAACAACAACAAGCCCAACAAGTCCAACAACAGCAACAACAACAAGAACCCGATCAAGATAAGACCCTCCAAGAACAATTAGACGTTATTGAACAAATTAACGACTCTAATAATACTGTTCAAATAGAATATTACATTAATTACTTACAAAATATTTATGAACAACAATCAGCCGCCTTGTTATTGGAGCAAATAGAAGAAGATTTACACAACAATGAAGTTGAAAAAGTCCAAAAACTTCTTTCAAAATAAATGAAAAATATATAAAGTTTATTAAATTATATATTTTTTACTAGGCCGCCGCTACAATCATTATTTAATTACTGCCTTCAAATCCGGCTTCAGCAGCAAAGTTATTTTGACCGCTCATAATTGCATTCGCCGTGCTTCCAGCCAAACGAACCGTTGAACCGCTATTTGTATTGTAATTTACAGTTATTCTAGCAGATGTAATAGCACGGTTATTTCCACTGTATGGATTTCCAGTTACGGTGATGGAATTTATGTTCAAATCGGCCAAAACTTGTGAATACAATGTCGTATCCGCCGCAGAAACAAACGTCGTTGAATCGCCTGAAATGTACTCTAATGAAAGTGACGCGTTTTCAGAAACAGATGGATTGCTATTATTGTATTGATGAGAATTTCTTGTAACAACATTGAATTTGAGCAACCAATTTTTAAGTGATACCGCATTGTTAGTTCCAAGATAAACATCCGTAAAACTATATACGATTAAAGCCTGACCATTTAGACTTATATCACGAACAACAACGTCGTAACCATTTGAATCAGTTGTTTTTGTTCTTGACAACACTGGTTGACGATAAGGCGCCGCGATGGGAATGACTGGCTCAGCGCTCAAATGATTCAAGCTATTTACAGCGCGAACGTCAATTGATACTTCGTCGGCCGCAATAAAATTCGCACTAGTTATGCCCCCTGCGACATCCACCGTGTTGCCATAAGCGTCCACGCTGCTCTGAGGGTAATTTACGCAAGCATCTCCGCTAGTAATTGTAATGTTATTGCTAGAATCAAGTGAATAATTTGTCAAGTATAAAGGCCCAACTGAATTGCTGCCATTTTCATTTATGACAATGTTGCTGTAAAAAAGATTGTAATAACTATTTCCAGTCACATTTACTTTAACAGTTGGAGTTTGAAGTGTGTGCGTGTCAAGAAGAGTTAGTTTAACTGCTGGAATGCCATTTACGCTTGTCGTTGAAGAAACGCCCGCAAAATTATAAGCATTCAATGGGTAAACCGTCACTGTGTAATTGTCACCCCAGTTAAATGGCAAGTAATTGGGTTGGGTGCTATCAAATGATTGTGTAGTAAATGTGTTAGTTGAAAGGTTCACGATCGCAGTGTTTGTGAAGGTGGCAGTGCCATTGTTGCTCAAATCAGTAATGCTTTGAGAATTGTCGTAAACAGTCGTGAAAACAGATTTGGTTTGATTATTCACGTGCGCAACGGATATAATGTATGGGTTTTGCGTGCTGACAGATCCGTAAGTTGGAGCGGTGAACTGAACCGTTAAATAACCATGAAGAACATTCTTAGTAGCATTTGCAACAATGGTTGGGGTCACGCTTCCAACTCCATCATAAGTTATCGTTCTTTGGTTATATAACTGGTTCGTCGCAGCGTTAAGGTTAGACACTGTAATATTCAAGCTTCTCATTCTCAACGTTAAAGGAACGATTGAATTATTTGTAATAATGGTTGTAATAGTTTTTTCAGGATTGGCGTTTCCAGATGAATCGTAAGTAAAGCTCCAAAAGTTGTTTGAGCTGTCTCTAATACTGACAAAGTATTTTGAGTAATAAGTGGCATTCAATGTAATGTAAGGAGCAGAAATATTGTAATTGGCATTTGCAACGGGTGTTACAGTCATGGCGCTTGTTCCGGAGTGCGTCGTTTGCGTGTAATCTGAAGCCTTTCCAAAACGATTTGTAAACGCTCCGGAGCTATTGTTTACAATTGGATAAACAGTCAACACCACTTTATCATTCCAAACAAAAGGCAAGTAATTTGACTTGGATGGATTGGTTGATTGAGTCTTGATTGTGAATTGCTTCGTTGTTCCATTAACTGGTTGTAAATATCTGGTGGCATCATTGATAGAACCATTGCTAATTGAACCAGAAACGACGTCTGCGATCATGTATGTGTGCGCGGTATCGTTGACAGTAAAAACCAAGTCGTAACTGGTCACCGTTCCTTGCGCATTAGCGTCAACGCCGCTAATATCTATAAGAACGCTTAAGTAAGGATTTAATGATATATCAGCATTTTGAATCCAAGAGCAGGTGGGTGCATTGTAAGCGGGTATCACCAATGGATTAACTGGTAAGGCACCCGGATTACCGTGTTCATCTAACTCAGTGACATATATTGTCATGGCGTCTCCCCAGTTAAAGTTCAAGTAGTTGTCTTGTCCAGGAGCGAATGATTGAGACGTGAAAACAAAATAATAACCAGTGTCGTCGGATGTTAATCTCAACCCGAGGGCATGCTCTCTGCCGACACCAAAACCAGCTAAATTGGTAAATATTCCTGTATTTTGATTATTTGTATCATTTTGAACGATTATCTGATAATTGGTTGAGATGGAATCAAATGGAGCCATAAATTTGAATGAGATGCTTGGATGAGCGTTGTCTAACGTCGCATTGTTCACCAATTGCAAATTCCTTATAGAGCTAGCGGCATCAACCGTTACACTTGAACTTACAGCACCCAAACGGTTGGTGGTTCCAACTATGGGGTATACAATTATCTCTATCTTATCTCCGTATTCAAAAGCCAAATAATTTGGTGAAGACACGTTGAGAGATTGAGTTAAAACTGTGTTGCCGCTGAATGTAATGGGTGTTACAGGCGCACTGTTTACGTTAATGTACGCGATGTATTGATTTCCAACGGGAGCTCCAGTTGAAGGAGTTGTAAAAGCAAAATTTATGTAGGGGTGGAATTGGTTCGCGGAATCGTAGTACATATCGGCATTTGATGTTATTTGTAAGTCTCTAACTTTCGTGCTTTCAGGAAGAAGAACACTTGCAAATTGCCCCAAATTGTTATTAGAATCTATGGACTGAATGCTCACAGTTAATCTATCGCCCCAGCTAAATGGGAGATAGTTATTTGCTGTTGAGTCTGTTTGTTGCGTTATAAACACATAATTTTCGCTAGCATCTGGGCCAGTTAATGTTAAATTGTCAAGACCGTAATTAATGTTGTTGCAAAACGTTACAGGGGTGCTTGTTCCCCTAGACACTTTTATAAGATAATAATCAGTTGTGTCATCTTGTGGTTTACCAAATTGAATGGTAACATAAGGGCTGTTGGTGTTAAGATCCTCATTCGGTAAAAATTTCAACGCTTTCACTGCGGATCCTCCGGAAATGAGTTTGAAAACAACCTTGCTTAAATAGCCATACCTGTTGACGGATGAATCTCTTACATACAAATATAGCTCTATGTTATCTCCCCAATTAAAATCAAAATAATTATCAGCATTCGCGTGCCCTGATTGCAATTTCAAATAGTAAATCCCATTAATTGTCACAATTGATAAAGGATCACCATAAATTGAACTAGACACATTGTTGGTAAGGTTCTTTGCATATAAATAAAAGTTTCCTCCGGTAACAGAATTGAAAGTCAACGTTAATTGAGCGTATTCAGTTGCTTCCGAATTAGCGACAGAATTTAATGACGTGGGGCCAGTTAAACCGGTTAAAGAAACAACATTTTCAGTGCCGAATTCATATGTGTTCGGGTCAATTGGTCGCACACTAACTTGAAGACTGTCGCCCCAGGCAAATGGGTAATAATTGGCGGAAGAATCAGAAAATGATTGAGAACGGAAAATGAATGTGTTATTTCCACTGTTATCTAACGTTAGATGATTAAATGTGTTATCTGGAACATTGCAGAATTTATAAGGAGCGTATGAAGGGTGGCTTGTGTTAGAAACCGTCACAAAGTAGTAATTTGTGGGAATATTAGTGGGTCCTTCAAATTTAAATGTAAAACAAGGATTTGTTGGGTGATAATCATCATTGTCAATAAAATTCAAATTATTTACTTGATCCGCACCGACAATTAATTTTGTTGCCACCGCGCCCAAGTAAGCGTAGTTCAAATCCTTCTGGTATAATTGAATTGTTAAATCGTCGCCCCAATCATAAATTTCTAGGTTGTTGTCTGTTGAATTTGAGTTGGCAGAGTTTACAAGAATAATCTTAGTATTTCCAGAAGCATCGGTTGTGCTATTCGCGCTTTCAAACGTTTGTGTGTGATTAGACACGGAATCAAGAACGGAAATAAAGTAAGACCCAAGACCTCCAGTAAAAGTCAATGTAATTTCAGGGGTTTCGGTTAATGGCGTATTGAAAATGGCTGATAAATTTGAAACGGCGGAGAGACTGGGTAAAGTAATCGTATTAGGAGCGCTCAATATATTAGTGGCTGAATCAACGGCCTGAACTGAAACTTGAAGCCCATCACCAAATGTGAAAGGTAAGAAGTTGTCAACTCCCTCTACACCTTGGGTTTTAAACTTATAATTTCCACTGGCGTCTGGGCCAGAAAGAGTTAAGTTGTTCAAGTTATCTTCTAGAGGCGCATTTGAATACTTCTTCACAACGTTATTTGATGTGTTTGTCACAGTTATAAAGTAATATTGTGTGTTGAGATTGTCTGGCTCCTTAAATTGAACGGTGATATAAGGAGTAATATTATTAACGTCGTCATTAGGAACAAATTTTAATCCAGAAACAGCGTGTTTTCCTGTAAGGTTGGTTGTCGCAATAGCTCCAAGATAATGGTCGTAAACCGCATCCTTTTGATAGACATTAACCGTTAAGGTATCTCCCCAATCATAAACTTGCAAATAGTTGGCGTTTGAATTGGCGACGTCGCTTGAGAAAACAATCGTTGTTACACCGTCAATGGATTGGCCAGCAATTAAGTCTGGGAATATAGTAACGACTGAACCCTCGGTGACCGACGCGTAATAGCTGCCGCTTCCTCCAGTAAATGACAAAGTAACCTCGGGAATATCTAACAATGGGGTGTTAATGCTGGATTGCAAATCTGTAACAGCGGCAGTGCCAGTCAAGGTAATGCTATTTACAGCGCCCAACTCGTTTGTATCTCCGTCAACTGGCTGAACTTTAACCTGAAGCGTTTCACCCCAAACAAATGACAAATAATTGGCGGAACTATGGGAATCAGATTGGGTTTGCAAATTGTAGGTGCTTCCATTTTTAGTCAAGGTTAGGCCTCTGTAATTATTGTATCTTGGCGCATTGCTGAATTTATAAGGAGTTGTTGGCGAAGCTGAGCTAATAATTGTTATAAAGTAATAATCAGTTTGGAAGTTATCAGCCGCGGAAAACTCAACATTAATATAGGGGTTGCTTGTATTATAGTCAGAGTTGTTGACGAAAGTTAAACCTTGAACCATGTGCGCTCCAATAATTTGTTTTGTCGCGCCCGCACCTAGGTAAGAATAGATGGGATATTTTTGATACACGCGGACGGTCAAATCATCGCCCCAAGTGAAATTTTCCAAGTAATTGTAGTTGGAATTCGTTGATGGGTTTGTTGTGGAATTTGCGAGAACAATTGTGGTAACTCCATTGCTGCTTGTGCTCAAAGCGTCTATGAAAATGTGTTCTTCCAGAGGAGATGAGTCTATCACAGAAATATAGTAGGCGCCGTTTCCTCCAGTAAAAGTTAAAGTGATTTGTTGAGTGTCAGTTAACATATTATTGATGCTAGTATTTAACTGAGAAACAGCCGAGAGACTTGGCAAAACAATCGTGCTAGGAGAACTCAATATGTTAGTCTGTGACTCAACTGCCTGAACTGAAACTTGAAGCCCGTCACCAAATGTGAAAGGTAAGAAGTTATTAACTCCCTGTACACCTTGGGTTTTAAAAGTGTAGTTTCCACTGGAGTCTGGGCCAGAAAGAGTTAAGTTGTTCAAGTTGTCGTAGTATGGCGCATTTGAATACTTCTTTACAACGTTATTTGATGTGTTTGTCACATTTATAAAGTAATATTGTGTATTGAGATTGTCTGGCGCCTTAAATTGAACGGTGACATAAGGAGTAACATTATTAATATCGTCATTAGGCACAAATTTTAATCCAGAAACCATGTGTTTTCCTGTAAGGACGGTTGTCGCAATAGCTCCAAGATAATGGTCGTAAACAGCATCCTTTTGATGCACGTTAACAGTTAAAGTATCTCCCCAATCATAAACTCGCAAATAGTTAGCGGTTAAATCGGTGTTGTCGCTTGAGAAAACAATCTTCGTTACTCCGTTAACGGATGGGCCAGCAATTAAGTCTGGGAATATAGTAACGGATGTACCCTCGGTGACCGACGCGTAATAGCTCCCGTTTCCTCCAGCAAATGACAAAGTAACCTCAGGAATATCTGACAATGGGGTGTTAATGCTGGATTGCAAACCTGTAACAGCGGCAGTGCCAGTTAAGGTAATATTGTTTACAGCACCCAATTCATTTGTGCTTGGGTCAACAGTTTGCACGCTAACTTTAATATTATTTCCCCAAACAAATGGGAAATAGTTGTCGGAACTATTGGAAACGGATTGAGTTTTGAAATTGAAAACGTTGTTGGATGCATCTGGGCCGGTTAGAACTAAAGTATTATAATTGTTGTATGTTGGAGCATTGCAGAATTTATAATGCACTGAAGGATTAGCCAAATCAGTAACGGTTATAAAATAATAATTTGTTTGGAAGTTATCGGCGTAAGAAAACTGAACATTAATATAGGGGTTGCTTGTATTATAGTCAGAGTTGTTGACGAAAGTTAACCCTTGAACCATGTGCTCTCCAACGATTTGCGTTGTCGCAACAGCGCCTAAGTAAGAGTAGTTCAAATCCTTCTGGTATAATTGAATTGTTAAGTTGTCTCCCCAATCAAAGTTTTGCAAGTAATTGTAGTTGGAATTTGTAGAGGGGTTTGTTGCAGAATTTGCAATAACAACTGTGGTAACTCCATTATTGGTGGTGCTTAAAGCGTTTTCAAAATTTTGTGTATAATTATCGGACGCGTCAAACACTGAAATAAAATAAGATCCATTTCCACCAGTAAATGTTAAAGTAAATTGTTGAGTGTCAGTTAACATATTGTTGATGCTGGGATTTAACTGAGAAACGGCAGAGAGACTTGGCAAGGTAATCGTGTTAATTGAGCTCAATATGTTCGTGTTTGGATCTACGGCTTGCACGACAACTTGAAGGCCTTCGCCAAATGTGAATGGCAAGAAATTTTTGCCCGAAGAATCATTTCCCTGGGTCTTAAACTTATAGTTTCCGCTGGCGTCTGGACCAGAAAGAGTCAAATTATTATAATTGTTACCAACGAGAGCGTTTGAATATTTGGTTATGGCGTAACTTGTTCTGTTTGTCACCGTTATAAAGTAATATTGCGTCTGAATGTTATCTGGTTCCTTAAATTTAACCGTGACATAAGGAGTAACGTTATTAATGTCGTCGTTGGGCGCGAAAGTTAAATTGCGAACCATGTGTTTGCCAGTGATTGTAGTTGTGGCAACCGACCCAAAGTAGTTAACGTATGATGCATGTTTTTGATATAATCTAACTATTAAAGTGTCACCCCATTCAAAGGTAGAAACGCGATTAAATGACCCGTCGGATGTGAAATTAGTCAATATAATGGTGGTTGTGTTTCCGACCACGCTTGACTTAACAACGTCTGATAATATTGTCACGTCTGACGCATCCGTAACAGACGCATAATAGTGAGCGCTTCCAATTCCATTATTGTTAAACGTCAATGTGACTTCTGGCAAATCTGTCAACACATTATTGATGCTTGCATTAAAATTGCCAACGGCAGTGGTGCCAATTAAGCTAATGGTGTTGTTAAGACCCAACTCATTATTTGTGTCAATTGGTTGAACGGTCAAGTTAATATTATCTCCCCAAGTAAATGATAAGTAATTTGCCGCGCTGGAGTTAGTGGATTGTGTTAAGAATGTGTAGCCTCCACTCACGTCTGTAGATGCGATTAATGTTAACTCTCTGTAACCTGTGCTATTAGGGGCATTGTTGAATTTTGCGATTGAAGACGATGTTGTGTTGTTAACTGTTATCAAAAATTTGTCAGTTGATTTGAGATTGTCTGGCGCAACAAAATAGACTGTGAGGTGAGGATTGACAATATTAATGTCGGCGTTATCAACAAAAGTTAAACCAGAAACGGCTTGTATTCCAACAACCCTAGTCGTTTTAACTTTGCCCAAATATCCATGCGCGACATCTTTGGTGTATAAACTAATTTCCAAATTTTCTCCCCAGTTAAATGGCAAATAGTTGGCACCGGATGGATCTGCGTATTGTAACACTATTTTTGTTGTTCCAGTTACGGTGTTACTCACAACGTCTGTTAATGGGGTGTCTATAACTCCGTCAGCAAATATGAAATAAGATCCATTGCCGCCTTGTATAGTGAGGGTGATTTTGGGGAATTCCGAAAATGGGTCATTGATTGTGGCTGAAAGACTGTCTACGCCTGGAGTGCCAACAAAACTAGTAGTTTTTGCCGTTCCTGTTTGCCCGTAAATATCAGTTGGGGTTACCGTAACAGTCATTCCATCACCTAAAGTAAATGGAACGTAAAATGGGGCGGCGGGATTAGTTGCTTGAGTTGTCACTGAATAAGAACCGTTGCCATTTTTCGTTAATGAGACAGGGTAAAAGTGAAGTGGCTCGCCAGTTAAGCTGCTGTAAGAAATGTCTATAGCAAACTTGGTGGGGTCAATTCCAGCATTTGATGGGTCGTTAAATTGGAATGTGACCTTGGGCAACAATGAATATGTGGGGTTTTGGATAAAATCAAGGTTTGTAACCATGCCAATTCCAGGGAAAGAAAGGCTATTTGAATTTACTGAGGTTAGGTTGTATATGTAATTATTTCCGGTTACAACCTTGTTCAAATCATTTGTATAAGTTTGCAAGGTAGCGCTAATTGACACTGAACCATCGGTTGATTTTGCAACATCCGCCGCAAAAATCGTGCTCAATGCGTTGGATGACACATCTTGAGTATTTCCAGCAGGATTAGCCGCACCGTTATAAACAATGCGTTGTTTTGAACCAGTAACGGTTCCATCTTTGCTATTTGTGCTGGAATTTGTCCAAGTCAATCGCGCGTAGTTATAGTCGGTTTGATTTAATCTTGTCGCGTAATAGTAATTTGCCAAACTCACGCTACCCATGTAATCGGGGTAGTCTTGTAACTTGTATGAAAACGCGTTTGCTTTAACAGATGCAGCGCTATTATAAACCCCTGCGGCGCTAGTAGACGTCAAATAAATAGTGCTTGAAGCGTTGCTATTTACGTCTGTCAAATTGGCACCAAATTTAACAACTCCGCCGTAGCTCACACTCGTGAAATCTGAAACGTAGCTAACGTAAGCCTTAATAGTGAAGGTCACGAGACTGTTAGTTGTGTAAACTCCGGACACGTCGTAATCATTAGACGATAAATCAAAGCTGTCCAATGAAATGTCGTTAAGGAATAAACTAATGGGGTTTTTTGTGAGAGCAACGTCGTTAAACCCGTAAGTTCCAATTCTTCCAGTAACGGTAATTGGGATATAACTTCCGACCAATGATCCAGTCGTGTTGAAATTATTTTTGTTTAAAGGGGTTGTCGCGTTATACGCTATTGCACCGACCGTAACCGCAATTGTTCTTGGGTTAACCTTCATTATTATTCCATTTGTTCCCACGGTGTAAAATCCGGTTTTGCCGTATTCTCTGACTTGGCCATTCTCCTTTAAGCCGGAAGCAGTTAAACCAAAGACATAACCGGCTTGGAAGGTTTTACCCTTAATGGTTGTCGCATTTTGAAATCCGACGCTCGTTGCAGAGTTGTTAATAGTGTAATTCGTCGCTATATAAGCTGCAGAAGCGTCAGACCAAAAGTTGACGGTTGACCTTCCCACTTGCGTGACGGCGTAAACATTGCTGTTGATTATTCCGCCGGCGTAAACGCTGTTTAAAACAGTACCGTCAAAATTTGTAGAATCAAAGGTTGCCGCGGTCGTGGTCGCCCCGTACGTTAATATGTATGAATCAATGTTGTGAAGCCCGTTACTTAAAGCATCCGATGGTTTGGTAAAGTTAACGACCAATGCATCGTCGGTGTTATTATTTGAAAGTGTTAAATTTGTTGGGGCGTTAATCTTGTTTGTGTAAAACACGTTATATACATTAGCGGAATCAACCACGTTGAACGATGTTAATCTACCAACTTCGCAGAAAAACGTATAATTGACGTCTTCTACAAGAGGAATTATTTCATTAGTCATTGTGTCTGTAACACTAGTTAACCCAATATTTAATGAATTTCCAGTTAAAAACGAAGAGATTTGAACGTTGTCGTTTGTGGAAAATGTTGAAATTCTATTACTTACAGTTATTACGGTTCTATTGTTGCTGGCATCATACGCAACTAATGAAGTTTTAATTGTATCATAAATGTTATCCGCTGTAATATACTGATTGCTTGAGTCAATAAGAGCTGTAACGTTTCCAGGAATGTAAATTTTGGTGCTGTTTGCGGTGTAACTGGCTCCAGAAAAGTTGCGAAAATTTTTGTAATAAGAGTATAAACCAGTTTGTCCATTTACCAAGTTGGACGAAGCGTCGGCAGATTGAGCGTATAAATCTATTCTGAAAACATCGCCGAGGGGGTTACCATTTAAATCCTTATTGTAATCAATGCATTTCACCCACAACTGTGAATAATCTGGGCGTGAGCTAGTTGTGTTTCCACTCAAATCATAAACCCCAGAAACATCCGGTGGGTTTGTAGACAATGAAATTAAGGTTGGGATTCCGGGTGGTGCTGAGACATAAAATGCTGTATAGGGAAAAACATACGTCTTTTTTGAATTTTTAATTATAAAACTACCGTAATAAGTGTTATAGTCTCCGTATGCAAATGGAACGGCAATATTAGCTAAGTCAATGTTTGTTGGTAAAACAACGTTTTTTGTGGTGCTTGAAGAAAGAGACGATTTGTAGTTAAACACTGCCGATAGTATTGTTCCAATATTTGTTAAGTTGGTACTAAACAAAAGAGTGCAAGAGCTCGTGTCCGCGTCGACAGATGACCCACTAAAGGATAAGGTGAATGACATCTTTATACTATTAATATATATTAAAATTATTTGCGATAAAAAGTCTAACACAATAAAAACCTCTAAATATCATAAAATTTATTATTTTTCTAATATATAACTATGAAGAGGTCTAGAAAACCAAGCCGCAAATTTAAAATAAAAACTAACTCAGCAAAAACTCATAAAAAATATGGAAAACTCGGGAAAAAGGTAAGGAAAACTAGAAAAAATTCAAGAGCCAGAGGAATAATAACGAATCCATTACCCCCCGACGACGCATCAAAGAATAAAAAATCGTATTCTCCGACAATAAACGAAAAACTTATATCCCTAAAATCTACGTCTAGAGAAAAAATTCAAGACTGCAATAACGTGCGCGCGTTTAAATTGGAAGAACCGTTAAAAATTTCGGTTCCAGGAGAATATTATGGGCATTCTTGCCAAAAATATACGAGTTCTGAAGCCAAGAAATTTTTATTACACAATCTTTCGGCGAATAAACACATAAATCCTGATATAATAGTTCCGCCAAAGCAGCAACAATCAAACTGTTGGTTCAATACTATGTTTGCCTCGCTTTTTATAAGCGACAAGGGGAGAAAATTTTTCCATTATTTTAGGACTTTAATGATAGAAAGCAAACAAGCCAGCGGAACACCAATTCCTGAGAAGCTGGCAGATGCTTTTGCATTATTGAATTTTGCCGTTGAATCGGCGTTAACTGGTTCAAAATATGCTTACGAATTGAATACGAATAGCATTATTAAGAAAATATACGAAAGCATACCGGAAAAATATCACAGTGTTTATCCTTACGTTGTTGGGGTGGATGAAGCCAGTAACCCTTTGCGATATTATGGAAGTATTATTACTTATTTGGATGAGCACTCTTTGCAGTTTTTATTTGTTTCAAATTTAAAAACGGATTGGAGACGCCGGGTTGAACGCGAAATAGTTGGTCTTGAACATAAGCCACACGTTGTTATCTTAGAGATTTTTGACGACGAGTCAAAAACTCTTTCAAAACCGTCGCATTTTACAGTAGATGGAGGTGAATATAAATTAGATAGCTGCGTGGTCAGAGATACGACACAGCAACATTTTTGCGCAACTATTACTTGCGAAGGGGACGAAATGGGATACGATGGAATGAGTTTTCATAGATTAGTTCCAATGAAATGGAAAGGCGATATAAACAGTAATAAATCTTGGGGGTTTGAAGGTTCAAATGATTCCGATGGAACTCCATTGAAGTGGTCTTTCAAAAACGGGTATCAGTTATTGTTATATTATCGGGTAAAATAAATGAGCCCGGGTTGTTTTGTTTGTGGGTTTTGTTTTTTTATTTCCATATATTAGTAGTAGCATTGTTATGAAAAAAACAAAAAAATATAGAGGAGGTCAAGTCAGAGGTTTAAGAAATAAAGGTGGTCCTAACAAAAGCATAAATGTCACTTTTTCAGGAACTCAAGAACCCAATCCGATTTTAGTTAGAGGCGGCCCAATTCCTCCACCAATAATTCAAACCCGCGTCGGAGGAATACTTTTAAATTTTATAGAACTTGTTAAAACACAATTAAAAAATACAGGTGGAGTGGCTGATATTAGATTAGCAAACGGTGCAGTAGATATTTGTGAAAAAATGTTAGATTATCCGGAATCTTCAAATTTGGAAAATTATATATTATTAAGTTTATTTTTTGATACTGCAGTTATTGATTATTTAATTTCAGCATTGCATCAAACTTTACGACATCGGAAGGGTCGGTATGATAAAGAAGAACCTTATGATGTAACTGAACATTTCCAAAATCCATTATTACCTCAGGAGGTTGGTAAAATAGATTCTAGACGGTTTTTTTCTCTCATGGTTTTATCTTCAAGAATGTGTTTAAACTACAAGTTAAGGTCAAATAAAGAGTGTGAATTGTTTGAAAAGTTAAATGAATTGTTCCAAGGAGGTAATGGTCCAAATTTTAATTCAGCTAGCATAGGGAGAGTATTTAACAATTTTATAAAAACAAATTCTGCATTTACAAATGATTATGTTAAAAAATTAATAGATGGAGAGAGAATTTATGAAATTTATAGAGGAAATTATTTTCAAGCTGATAGAGAGATATCAAAGCAATTAATAACCGCGAGACTAAATAGATGGTTAAAAATTGTTCCCGATGAAGACTTTATTATAGATGTTCCTGTATCATATTTGTTCAATAAATTCACGAATAGAGAGAAAGAGTTAATGAATAAGAATTCCGAAATATGCAAAACAATTTCTGAAAATGCGGATTCGTTTGGAACACGAGCGGTTCCAACATCATTATTGCCGACGTCGGTTTTTAATATTGAACAAAATGATAACATAGATTTTGATAAAATTAACGAGTTTTTACATAAATTATCTCCAGTCCCAGTTCAGAAAAAACTAAAGAAACAACAAATAAAGAAACAACAAATAAAGAAGAATAAAACACAACTTCTCAACCTGGATAAAAAGGGAATACGAGGCACTAGAAAAATCAGATAAATACTATTGGCTGATGTTTTATGTTTTATGTTTTATTATTATATGAACGGTTACGGTTTATTTCATATAATAATTGCATCGGTTTTATTTGCTTTTGGTTACGAAAAACTGGATATGAATATAGCAAATACGGCAGTCTGGTTGAGCGGAGCTGCGTATTGCGGAAAAGATAATTACAAAACAATGACGCTCAGTGGCCCGGCAACCAATTTTATTGTTTCTGAAATACTATACGATTCGGAAACAGACTTGCAAGGATTTGTTGGTGCGTTGCCAAAAACCAAAACTATATACGTCGTGTTTCGCGGGTCTTCTTCAAAACTAAACTGGCAGGCAGATTTTGAGATAATTCGCAGAGAATATTATACTTATCCGGAGTGCGAGTGTTCGGTTCACAATGGGTTTTACAAGGCTACAACAAATTTGAAAGATAAAACGATAGAATCTGTTTTGAATTTGCAAAAAGTCGGCGGATATAAAAGAGTTATTGTAACGGGTCACTCTCTCGGAGGAGCTGTTGCACAACTTATTGGAATGGAATTAACCGCGGTTTCCATAGAAAATCAAATATATAATTTTGGTCAACCTCGCGTGGGAAATGATAAATACGCCGAGTTTTTAAGCACGCGAATGGCCGGTTTATTATATCGGTTCACGCATAATAAAGACACAGTTCCACACACTCCTCCGCGCGAAATAGGTTACTTTCATTCTTGTAGGGAGGTTTACGAGGATGAAACGGGAAAAGTCGCGGAATGTAGTTCGGATCTATGCGAAGACCCCAAATGCTCAGACAAATATAGGCTTTCGCAAACTAATACAGCGGATCACAGTTATTATCTTGGGCATTTTTTAGATTGTGGCAATAGCACTCAATTGTAAGCATCGTAAAAAAATTTAACCGACGTGGCTAAAAGCAAAAATGCCGTCACTATTTTTGTATATTTTACGGAAAAGTATGGCTTTAACAAGGCACCAATAAAAACAGAGAATAAAAGACTTAGTAATAATATATTTCCAGCGTAGAAATCAATTTGGTCTCTTCTATAGTATTCCAAAACTCCAAAAATAACAACTGGTAATAACTGGGTGTAAAGCGTCGTTCCAATAATGGTGTTGTAATCAGTAATAACATTGGTAACAGATAACCCGAAAAGAATTGCGCCTGCGTGCCCAAGTCCCGTTAATCCGTTTATTATTCCTGATAATGCTCCAATAATTGCGAGTACGATTATTTTATTCATATTGTCTTATTTTATTACAACATAATAAAATAAAACCAACCCCCTGTTATATTTAATTTATATTGGTGCATTATCGTCTTTTTTATATTTTAATTTACCCATTAAAGAATTTGCACCGTATAAGTAAGCTGCATATCCCACAAAAATACCCATAAAAGCTCCGTAAATGACTTGCAATAAAGTGTGGTTCTTATATTTAATTCTTTGATAACAAGTGTTAATTGCAAGTATCAAATATATTATAGAAATCAATGGGCTCTTCAATGCAAAAAATATAAAGGCTGTTGAGTAAAAGACGTTTTGTGCGTGACCAGATGGCATTCCGTATACATCAAAACTCATTCTTCTACCATGCGCAATAGAAGCGTTAAATAAACTTAGATCTTGTGATGGTCTCGGTTGTTTTATAATATGTTTCAAAACAACATTTACAATTATGTTTATTATATAACCAGCCAAATACACGGACAGTAAGGTGCTTTTATTTTTTAGTAAATAAACACTTGATATCAATAACAAAAACGGGCCTAAATAACCAATATAATCCTTAGTTTTTGTAATCAATGATAATAACTCCATGTTGAAGTAGTATATATATTGCATATATTATATTACGTTGCATCAAATATAACCGATGTATATTATTGATTGCGAAGATATGGTCACT
>Ga0209188_1000973_pt1 | contig 24806 bp, 26 predicted proteins | sample C_130625_EF_Meta_FD_187307 | JGI IMG/M metagenome (GOLD analysis project Ga0209188, IMG submission 187307) | Freshwater microbial communities from Lake Croche, Canada to study carbon cycling - C_130625_EF_MetaG (SPAdes) (version 2) | ecosystem: Environmental > Aquatic > Freshwater > Lake... | reverse complement strand
ATAGTAAAGTATTATATATAGATTTTTTTGAATTTCTAATATTAAATAGTTTACTGGAACAGTAAAATATTTCAGTCCCCACTCCCCACTCCCCACAATCTTTATAATTCTAAATAAAAAATGAAAAAAAATTAATTATTATTTAAAATCATATTTATAAATAAGATGGATTTGTTTCTTAAACAGCGAGAGGTGTCTGGCGATTCTTTGTATAATTTTCTTAGTCAACGAGATAAGCGAAAATATCTGATTGATACGACTGACCTTCCCAAATTCTGGGAGTTATACAATCAATCCTCTGGGCTTAGTATATCTGTCCGACCACGAAAATTCGGAATGGCAAGATTAGATATTGATGTAAAATTACCAAAAGACTATTCTTCCGAAAGACTTATTAGTCCGAAAGACATTACCGATACCATTGATATTTTTAATATTGTATTATCAAGACACATTCCTAAATTGAAACCCGAAAATCTAACTGCTGTAGTCTATACCAAACCCCAAACGAAAGGATCTGACTTTATCAAAGAAGGAGTTCATATAGAGTATCCATTTTGTTTAATTAAAAAAGAAGATTTCAAGTTAGTTATTCTGCCTGCGTTTTTAAAAGAAGCGTCTGGATTATTTACAAGATACAATTCTAAAGACATTTTTGATATTCACGCGAGTGGCAGTAATCCGTGGTTGCTATATGGTAGCATCAAAGAAGATGGAAAATTGCCTTATCAAATTAGTTCCGTTATTGATTCAGAATTGAATGAAGTTGAATTCAAGTTCGGAAATGAAACGGTATCTACTGAAACTCAATTTGAATTCGGAACTACGTTTAATCCTCAAATTTTAGATATATCTAATGAAACTCAAAAATTAAAATTTTTATTTGAAACGAATCAAGTAGTAGATATTCCCTCCTTTCAATTACCTCAACTGAAGAAATGGACTGAAGAAATGAATAATTGTCCTGAAGACAGGTTAAAAACGATACGAGAATTGTTATTATTTTTAAGTCCAGATAGAGCATCTTCTTATCAAAGCTGGTATGCGGTAGGGAATGCGATCGCTAACGAAACTGGAAAGAGTTTAGATGGATTAGAACTCTTTTTAGAATTTTCGGCGAGAGCGAGTAATTTTGACAAGGTAAGCTGTATAGCTCTTTATCAAAAGAATAAAGGGAAAGCGACTTTGGGAACGATTAGGCATTACGCCAAGATAGATGACGCAGACCGGTATCAAAAGTATTACGCCGGTAAAATGAGTAAGTCATTAATCGGTAGTATTAAAAGAAACGGACAATTAACAAATGTAGCCTGCGCGGAAGCACTACACGCTAAATATAATAAAGATTATGTATATGATAAAGGTGAATTTTATCAATTTGTAGATCATCATTGGAAACGCGAATCAAAAGAATCTACTGAATTGTATCATAAGATAAGTGAATTGAAGGTTCATATCTTAGAAGAATTGAAAAAACTACGAGAGCAAATAGCCAAACTTATGGAAGAAGAAGACGAAGATTCCGAAGACGAAGAAGAATCTAAACAAAATAAAAAACAACAAAAAGAATTAGAAAAAGAAAGGTTAGTGCTACTCAAAGAGAAGAATAAATTAGAAGATACTCCTTTTAGGAAAAAAATCATCCAAGAATGTATGGTCTATTTTAAAGATTCAGAATTTGTAGAAAAATTAAATCAAAATCCCAAATTATTAGGGTTTGAAAATGGAGTGTATGATTTGACGACAAATTCATTTAGAGACGGTCAGCCTGAAGACTATATCACTTTTAGAATGGGAGTTCCGTTTACTTCAGTGAGTATTCCTACAACAAAAGCCAAAGTAATGAAATACTTTGGAGAAGTCTTTCAAGAAGAAGAATTAAAAAGATATGTTTTGACTTACCTCGGAACTTTATTAGAAGGCTATAATACGCACAAGGGACTACATTATTTTACTGGATCAGGGAATAATTCAAAGTCGGTATTAATTGGTATCTTATCAAAATTATTCGGAGATTATGCTGGAACTTTACCTACAAGCGTATTTAGTGGAAAGCGGACACAATCCAGTGCGTGTAGTCCTGAATTAGTTATGGCTGTATTAAAACGATTCGTAGTTTGTCAAGAAGCATCAAAACGAGAAGAATTCAACGAAGGTCTAATGAAAGAATTATCAGGCAATGATGAAATTTATATACGAGGTCTTTATAAAGACGGTAAAAAAATTAGACCTCAATTCAAGTTAATATTTCCTCAAAATAATATACCAAATTTGATTAACAGCGATAAAGCAGTTTGGAAACGAATTAGAATCATTCCATTTAATACAGAATTTACACTGAATCCGACAAAAGAAAATCAGATTCAAATAGATGAGTCATTTTCATTTGATACCGAAATGATTCAAGAATTACTCTTGATATTAATTGAAAACCACAAGACTTATCAAAATTATGTTCCCGAAATTGTTCTTCAAGCCACTCAAAAAGCAAAAATGATGAATGACAGCATTCTATTATTTACAAAGTCTTGTCTTAACAATGATGGCATATCAAAAGTATCTCTTGCGGAAACATTTGATGAGTATAAAATGTGGTTTGAAAAAGAACATCAAAAGAAATGCGATGTTAAAAAATTAGAATTTATAGAAAAAATAAAGGAATGCCTTGAAGTAGAAAAGAATTATATCAAGGGATATTCGCTGTTAAATAGCGACGAACAATCTGAGCTCATAGAGCTTGAAGTAGAAGATCAAGATTACGTTAAATTACGATCCGAATTAAGTAAAGTCAATCCGAGCGATTCATTTATTCGTCAAAAAAAAGTATTGGAATTATTTGGCTTTCATCCAGACCTTAATTCTAAAATAACAAAATATATCAAAAAGAATCCTGCTGTAGTATCAGGAATTAAAATAGAATTTGATAGTTCACACGGTAATAAATGGTATATAAAGTAAAATTAAATTCATAGAATTTAATTTAATTAATTTTTATTAATTACTTCTAAATAAGATGGGGAGTGGGGAGTGGGGACTGAAATATTTTACTGTTCCAGTAAACTATTTAATATTAGAAATTCAAAAAAATCTATATATAATATTTTACTTTTTCAATCAAAAACGGGAGTCCCCACTCCCCACTCCCCACAATCTTTATAAGTCTAATTACTTCTAAATAAGATGGGGAGTGGGGACTGGGGACTGAAATATTTTACTGTTCCAGTAAACTATTTAATATTAGAAATTCAAAAAAATCTATATATAATATTTTACTTTTTCAATCAAAAACGGGAGTCCCCACTCCCCACTCCCCACAATCTTTATAAGTCTCATTTTTTAATTTGAAAAAAATTTCATTTTTTAGTCTTATTTTATAAGTAGTCGCAGGCTACTAAAATTCCGTTTTCAATTTTAAACGGCTTACCGCATCCCCAAATTAATTCCGCCAAGACTAATCTTCCGCAGTCTGATTCTGGTAAATGCGGATTGATTTGTTCGCCTGTTGATTTTAAAATTCCACAACGAAAGACATTACAATTGATTTCAATGATTTCTACTGCGATTTTACAATGAGGACAAGTAAATTCCATTTACTTTTTTAATATTTACTTTTAAAATTAAAAGTAAATTAATCATCGGTAAAATTTAACCACAAGTCTTTTTCCGTCATAATAGCAGGCGGATAATTCTTAAAGACGCAACACCACCTACTTTTAGTAGATCTTATTTTCTTCATTTGATTCTTATCCAGTCCAAGATAGACTTCAGTCATATAACGCAATCCTTTGCCACTACCTGCGAAAGGAAAGAACACAACAGCGTGTGCTTCATTAAATATCCTTCTTGTATCTTTACCGTTTGTAGTCAAGTGATTCGTAATCAAAACCGACGTATTACTATGCCTTCCAATTTCCAAAATATTATTCAAGATCGCATATACGGATTCTCTTACCTTTTTATCCGATATATTATCAATGTCATCAAATATAACGATGGAATTTTTGAACTCATCGGTAGGTAAGAATTCATCTACTAAATTCTTACCTACCATAATTCGCTGTATCTCTAATTTTTCATCATCTAATGATTCATCTTCATCCAAAGAAGAAAAAAGATAGATGTTATTTTTCTTATTTTCTTTTTTGTATTCTTTTAGATAATTCTTACAATATGTTGATTTCCCACTACCCGATGGTCCTGTTATATAAATGACACTGCGTTCGGATTCAGGATCAGGCGTTTGTTGAAATTTTCCATCCGGTAGTCTAATTTGAGTAAAAGATTTACTTAATTCATCTTCATCATTTTCACCTGATATACTTACTTTCTTATTGTTATACTTTCCAGCCTGGATAATAGCGACTTGTTTTCCGATGTTTTGAAAGTTGATACTCATCCATTAATAATATAAAGATATTAATTAATCAAATTAAAAATTAGATATTTTTATTTAAAAGTGTGTATTTGATAAATGAATCAAAAGGAATTGGATTTACAATTTGGAAAAGAACACGAAGAAAAACTATTAACTATAATTCAGCGTCATTTCAACGACGAAACGATAAAACCGGCAGAAGATCTTTACAGTTATTTTGATTTCATTGGAGTTTCTTACATTTTTGAGTTGAAGAGCAGGCGGAATAAATTAACAGCATATCCAGATACAATTATTTCCAAAAGTAAAATTGACGAATACAATAAAGTCGTTCGTCCTGAGCTTTTCGTATTCCTTTTTAACTTTACCGATGGACTGTATTACGTAAAATATGACAAAGACCTTTTCAATTCATTCAAAATACGAACAATTACGAGATATGACCGAGGGAGACCAGAACAAAGTTTGTATCTTTGTATCCCGATTAACCATTTAACAATAATTAACAAGGGATGAGAGTAATAACAGCATTACTTCCGATATTGTTTCCAGATTGATTAAGAGCCAGAGCGGGAGGCTTTTCATTGATCCAATAAACTACGAGGACTAAATTGGCGGCAGCGACGTTAGCTGAAGTAGTAGCAGTAATCGTATTGACGCCGGCTGCGGAACTTCCAATAATGGAAAGAGTTCCAGGATTGGCACCAGAAGTAATCGTATACCCTAAAATTTTAGAACTGGACGCATAAAAAGAAGCAGGAGTGGCAGTTCCACTGGCTGCGCCAACAGCGATAGTTAGAGCAGAAGAAAATCGGTTAGAATATTGAAATGATTCTAATTGAGACATTTTTATTATTAAAGGAGATAATAAAAATTTTCTAATTTCTTAATTAATCCTTCGGAATCCTTCTGAATCCTAATTAATCCTTTGGATTACATTTTGAGATGATGGGAGAGTCGTCCACCAGCACGTCCCATTCCGACTGAATCAGCAAGAGCAGCTGCTTGCTTGCCGTATTCACCACCGTGCGACTTTAGTAAATCTTTGACATAAGGTAAAAGACTTCGGGTCAAAGGATGAGATACAACAGACTTGATTTTATCCAAGAAAGACCCACCGACCATTCGGTTGAGATGAGATGAACTCACACCGGGTTGTGCGGATGCGTCCAAACAATCTTGTTTCGTCAGGATGCCGGTATACGTCGCGGAAGTGCCTTTTTCACAAACAAAAACGCCACTGTTCATAGTAATAATAACAAGTTCTAACGCATCTCCTGCGGCGAGGTCAGCGGAAGTTTGATTAAAGCAGGTCAAGTTAACCTGTAAATTGAAATTTCCTAAAGAACCAGACGCATAAAACGATTCTGTAAGCTGAATGTCTTTGCCGAATTCTAAAACTAACAGCGATCCAGCCATTGCTACTTTCTTACCAGCACCGTAAATAATATCGGGGACATTTGCGGAACCACTAAATTCCAACCACGATTGGTTAGATCCGTTTTCTACTGAATAACGCCAAAGGTCTTGTTGAGTTGCGGATGCGAGAATACCAGACTGATTGTTAAAATTGATACTGACACCAGAGATACCATAAAAGAAATCGGGATCGGTATTTACTTGATTTCCCATCGGTTTCCGCACTTGAAGAATCAGCTTGTCTGGGATTTGATTCAACTGAATATTGGTAGATCTCAATTGAAATGTTCCCACATTTCCAGAAGAATAAGCAGGAGAAGCAGAGGCTGAAACTGATGAAATATAACGTGGTAATTCATAATACGGAACAACATTTTTGGACGCCATTAAATCGTCCGGATGTGGGGTCAAAAAGTTGAAGACTAATTGAGAATTGGAAAATGATAAAACTGATGCCGCAGATACATAACTGTTTCCAGCAGCACCAGCGGAACGAAAGACGCGAGTCGTATCACCTACATTGAAGACGAAATTGAGATTTTGAACGCCATACAGAGCCTGTCCGTTAGATTTGGGATCAGCAAAAATCCAAGGCGACAATAACAAAGGCTCAGCGACTGAGAATTGTAAATAAAAATCACCAGTGTATCCGAATGTTAGAGGATTGTTTGCGACCAAACTACCACTTGTTCCATTTGATAGTGTTTTGGATACACCATCTAATACCCAAGAACCACGCTGAACGATGTCGTTATCAGAGCAATTCCCCCAAGACCCTAAAGAATTCAAATTCGCACCAAGGGCTTGAGAATAATTGGATACCGTATCAAAGGCAACAGGAGTCGTTCCATTGTATCGCTGTAATTCACGAGAGTCATTGAACCGCAACATAGCAGGTAGCACGTCGCGGATGTTGATACTGACTGAATTGTTGTTGATGGTAGAAGTCATAACTGAAAATAATTGATGAAGAGGAAAAGGGGACAAGGCATCGCTGTATCCATAATTCATTGGCATCGCGTTAGCGGGGGTGCCTGCTGCTGACATTTTCAAAATAACCGTAGATCTCAACAAGACGCGGCGGTCAATAAGGGTCTGCTCCGACGGGACCTGGATATTGAAGACCATACTTGACGCCGAGGATGAAATAGAATTATAAGTAGAAGAGGTCATATTCTGCCCACCGCGATGAACGGCATATGCGATCTGATCGGATACCATCAACCGCGGATCTTTGACTAATACCTTCTGAAAATCATTAGACATTTTTATTATAGTAGAGATAATAAAAATTTTATTAATTCCTCAAAAATTTTAAATCGGAGATTATTTTATATACTTCCAAATAATCGCGCCGTATTAAAATCTTTACGCCGAAACATTATTTTGACCGAAGCACTACACCCTGCCCCTAATAACAGCGGATGTAGAACGCCAAAGGTATCTTTCCAAAAGACTGAAATTTCAATTCGGGATAAAGGCGAGTTTCCGACCAAATCCACCAATCGGTATTCACCTTGAGGCGTATATTGGATATCCGGTAAGTATCGGTTTACAGCAGACAACGGAATTTGAAAGTCTGTAATAATAGGCGATACATTGGCATTGTTGCCGTTGCTATTTGCTAAACCCTGGGTATTCAAACTGGGAACACCAACATTCTGCGGAACGACTGGAATCAAGGCGGAAGTGAAAACAATAGACTCTACCGGATTCAAAAGCGATGCCGTTGACCCTTCTTGATAGCACTGTAAAGCGTTCCAAGTAGGGGTAGCAGGAACCACATAAACATTGCTGAATGTATTATTTTCTACTGTTAACAAAAAGTTTTTTCCATTTGGAGCGTTATAGCCTAATGTTGTAAAAGTCCACTGAAAGTTTGAATATAAACTATACAAGGCTGAGTTAAAGTAGATCTGAATTGGGGCGGCTAACGAATTATTATATCCTAAAATATCAGCATTGATCGTCATCAACAAAGAATAAGGGTCAAATTGACAAAAGGGAGGTTTGTTGGAAGGTAATGTTCCGCCAGCCGCTACAACTAAAGAGTTCAATCCAGTATGAGCCAAAGTAAAGGCATTATTAATCATACCTACCCATTGCTGATAAGAATAGACATAGTAATACTGAGAAGTGATGGTATCCAAAGAAAGACTGGATGGAGCCACTTCAGTTAGATCGTAATTGATATAATTGATGTATTGTTGGTAATTGTAAGTAACGGTGAGGTAAGTAAAAGATAGAGTAATGCTGTAAGCAGTTTGATTCACATTAGCCTGTCCGAGATTCATCTGAGGGATAAACACAGGGAGAGTCGGCGTCTGGACTTGAAAGCGTGCTACGGACATAAAGTAATTAGACGGAGCGTCTAAAAAAGGGCTATTACGAGTTTCCTGATAAGCAAAATTAACAGGCTGAGTCAGTCCTCCAGTATTGTTGTTAATCATCTGAAGATCGTAATAGATATGATACGGCTGTGCCTCTGAGTATTTGTTCCTCATTTCTAACGAACTCATTTTACTAATTAGATTAGATAAAAAATCTGAGAATTAATTAGACTTTTAAAAAAATGAAAATAATTTTTAGATTTTTTTTATTATAAAGAAGAATGGAACAAAAATTTAAGTTTGTAAAAGATTCCGAAAAACGAGAAACGATGGTAAGTGTTCTTAAAAATGTTCGTAAGGCAATGAGAGGTGTAAAAGAACAATGTGAAGAAGATTATGAAATATTTTTATTAGAAGAAGATTTTAATACAATTTTTTTTTATGAATTTGAGTATAAACTTGAAGAATATGCCAATAATAGAGATGGAGATATGTATCATTTTATTGACTCTTATGGAATACCTGAATTAATAAAGATATACAAAAAGTATGGAGGAACTAAAAAAAAACCTACTTGCTACGATTTATTTATCGCATTATCAAAATATACTTGGGAATCCAGAGATAAAACATCTTTAAAATCTATAAAAAATCCGATTCAACCAATGAGACCAGACTTACATCTAAGAATAGCAGATTTAAGAAGAGCTCATATGGATAAAATTGAATTGAAAATACAATCTTTATAAATTGACTTATAAAGATTGTGGGGAGTGGGGAGTGGGGACTGAAATATTTTACTGTTCCAGTAAACTATTTAATATTAGAAATTCAAAAAAATCTATATATAATACTTTACTATTTCAATTAAAAATGGGAGTCCCCACTCCCCACTCCCCATCTTATTTAGAAGTAATTAATAAAGATTGTGGGGAGTGGGGACTGGGGACTGAAATATTTTACTGTTCCAGTAAACTATTTAATATTAGAAATTCAAAAAAATCTATATATAATACTTTACTATTTCAATCAAAAACGGGAGTCCCCACTCCCCACTCCCCATCTTATTTAGAAGTAATTAATAAAGATTGTGGGGAGTGGGGAGTGGGGACTGAATTATTTTACTGTTCCAGTAAACTATTTAATATTAGAAATTCAAAAAAATCTATATATAATACTTTACTATTTCAATTAAAAATGGGAGTCCCCACTCCCCACTCCCCATCTTATTTAGAATTTAAATTTAAAGATTAATCTTTAAATATATGAGTATTTTTGAATCGGAATCTGAACTGACTCACGTTGTAATGGATATTTACTATAAAATCATACCTATGTATTTTACTTTTTATGAGAAAAGGCAATATAATAAGACTCATTCGTTTGTGCTGTATTCTGATATTCAATTTACGCTTTTTTGGAAAAAGGTCAGCGGAATAAAGACTCGCGTTCTAACAACTGTATTTTTACCTGTTGGTAATTATCAATTGGTTCAGGATGACACTGCTTTACTGAATGAACTACTTGAACTACTTGAACACCGTAATATCAAGAATATGATATCTTGGTATAACGATTGTGAAAAAAAAATAAAAATCTAAAAATTTAATAATTAGTAATTATTAAATGGAATCTATTGAATCTGAATTGAATAAAAAAGATATAACTGAATCTACCAAAAAGGTATATCTGAGAAATATCGCAAAATTATCTAAAACGCTCAAATTTAAGAACCCGCTGTCTGGTTTGAAGGACATACCAGCGGTAGAAGAATATCTGAAAGACTATAAACCGAATACCGTCCGGTCTTATCTGATTTCAATTGTATCTGTTCTACCCCAAGGTAAATTACGAGATGTTTACTATGCGAAGATGATGGAATCCAACAAGACATTAAAAGAATTTGAAAAATCTGGAGTCAAAACCGAGACTCAAGAAAAAAACTGGATGGATTGGACTGAAGTATCAAAAACCGAATCTGAATTAGAGGCGAAACGAAAACAATCTTATAATGATTTTTTGAATTATCTGGTGCTATCATTGTATACCAAACTACCCCCTCGCCGAAACGAATACCGCGACTTGTCAATTGTCAAGACTTCAAAGGGACTTTCTGATACGACCAATTACCTTGACCTGACGTCTAAACAATTTGTCTTTAATAAATTCAAAACAGCAAAAAAAGAAGGGCAAGTCAAGATAGATATTCCTGAGAATTTAATGAGTGTCATTTCCGAATACATCAAATTACGAAAGTTGAAACCCAAAGACCTTCCTGCGCCATTCTTGGTAGACGCAAACGGAACCCCTTTGACTGCTGTTAATGCCATTACAAGAATTTTAAATGGTATCTTTCATAAAAAAGTAAGTTCAAGTATGCTAAGACATTTTTACCTTTCTGAACGCTGGGGTGATACATTAAAAAAGATGGAAGATGACGCTCATAATATGTCTCATTCTTCTAATACACAAAAAGATTACATAAAAAATGAATAAAAACAGTTTAAAAGAGTATATAAAAGTATATAATGCCTGAATACAAAAATAGTAGAATATATCAAATCGTTAGTCCAAGTAATCCTGAAATACCTCCGTATTATGGTGCTACTGTTAGATCATTATCTCAAAGAATGGTTCAACATCGTTCTAAATCAAATACAACATCATCTAAATTGTTAATTGATTGCGGAGATGCTGTAATCATTTTAGTAGAAGAAATTAATTGTAATTCAAAAGAAGAGTTAAATCAAAAAGAAGCGTGGTATATATTAAATAACGATTGTATTAATAAATGTATTCCTTTACGAACGCATAAAGAATATTATCAACAAAATAAAGAAAAGATATTGGAATATTTTAAAAAAAGATATAATGAAAATAAAGAAAAGATATTAGAATATCATAAAAAATATTACGATGAAAATAAAGACCAAGTTAAAATTAAGGTGAAAAAATATAACGAAGAACATAAAAATGATAAAAAAGAATATGATAAAATATATAGAGAAGAACATAAAGAAACTAAAAAAGAGGCTGATAATAAATATTATCAAAAAAATAAAGAAGAAAATTTACGAAAAATTATATGCGAATGTGGTGGTTCATATAATAAAATGTCAAAAAATAAACACGAACAAACTCAAAAACATCAAAAATTTTTTATGTAAATTAAAATTTTTAATTTTTTTAATTAAAAATTAGACAAAGACTTTTTTTTTACATTCCTTTAAATACTTTTAAATCGGAGATTATTTCATATACTTTTTTTTCATTTTTTAGACATTTTGAACTTAGTATAAGGGTCATTATCGCGATCATCATAACCGATGTGATTATAATTTCCGTCGCGACAATGACAATCGCACTTACAATCACATTCACAATCTGAATCACATTCGCAATCTGAATCTGAACTTGAACTTGAATCGGAATCTGAATTCTTCATTCCGAGTCCGCCGAATCTTCCACTACCGCTACTAAATGCTTTTCTATCCATTGGAGGTGGTCTGCTTGAAGGGGATCTGCTTGAAGTTTCGTCTCTGTCTAATTCTTGGAGTTTCATTTGTAGATTAGAAATAACATTCGGTTTATTTCTTCCTCCTGATGTAAGACCTCCGTGTATACCAAATTTTGGTCCAATCTTTTCTATAATTTCATCTGTTGTAAATCTATCAAAACTTTTTAATAAGTCAGTTATAGGACTGTATAAAATTTCTCGTTTAATTGCTTCATCTTCTGCTGATAATCTACCTGTTCTTGATGTTGCTGATTCTGAACTTTTCTTGAACTTTTCATATAAGTCTGCTTCTTCTTTCATTTTTTCAGCTATTTCAGCTTCTTCTCTTGCTATTCTTTCTTCTTCAGTTTCTTCTTCTTTTTCTTCTCTTTTTTCTTCTTTTTCTACTGCTGAATCTACAAAATCTGATCTTGACTCAGCAATTGGGTCTCCTGTTCTATACCCTCTTTCATCTGCGATATCATCCCTTCTACTAAGATCTGGACTAAAGTCATATTTTCTGGCTATATTTGCTTTTCTAATCATTGATTCCGCAAACGCTCTATCCCTAGGACTTAATTTAGCGATGGCGGAACGGAATTGTGAATCCACTTCAACAGCGTCAATTAATCTAAACTGACTTAGTTTCAATTGTTCTTGAATGGATAGATACACTGCGTTTGCTTTTGCTACATCAATAAGGCTTGTATTTCTAACTAATGAGAATTGAACTACTAATTTGGCTAATCCATAAATCATTGCGTCAACATTATTGTTTAAGTCTTGGACCTTTACTTTAACCATTTCTTGAGTGGCTCGGGAAATACCCGCAGTTTGGTAATACCGCACGATTGTATTCCATCCTGCTGATACTTCTGAGGTATTGATTGCTTCTAAGAATCCTTTATCACTTGTTCTATTAAAAAGATTTTCTAATAATGATAATTTTTGATTCATCTTTTCGTTTAACGCTTCAACAATTTTATCCACATTCACTTCAATATCCACATCTCGCTGTCGTTTAGGAACTACATTTTCCACATCGGATAAAACATATCGTCTTGTTCTATCTCGGATTTGGTTAGATATATTGTAATCCGCATCTAACACCTCTCGTATCTGTTTTTGACGAAGACTCATTTAATAATTAGTAATTATTTAATTTATTTATTTTTTATAACTTCCTTTAGCTTGTTTCATACATTCTTTCAAACTAAGACCTGGATGACTGGCCCGAAACGCTTTCAAGTGAGTATTCCATTTTTGAAGTGCTGGTGGCAATCCCTTCTTTCCGCCTGACGCTCCGGATCCCATACTTGAACTCGGTAGATTGGCTTTAGGAATTCCAGTTGGAGCGATTACTGGCTTTTGAGGTTGTTGTTGTAATTCAGTGAAGGTCATTGCTCCACCGGACATTTTTCCCTTTAATTTTTTCTTGACAATACTAATAATTTTCTTGTCTTCAGTGGTCAATTTCTTCCCAGATCCGAGTCCAATTTCTTTTGATTCTAATTTACGATCCCGAATAGGTTTCGTTGGTAATCCAGCACCCATCGCTTCTTTCATTTCATTTCTTGGTTCTGCTTTATGATCCGCGAGTATGGGTTGGACTTTGTATTCTGCTGTTTTCATCCCCAATCCAATTTTATTTTTAGCACCCGAATAAGCTTGATTCAATCCAGCAACGCCCTGATCGGCTACACCAACCACTTGTCTTGCTAAATTTTTATAAGTATTTGGATTAACTAAATCACTAAAGAAATCTCCTCCGGACATACCTCGTCCTACTTTAATACTGTTCCAGAAATCCTTAGTAGCCAAATCACCCAGGGTAAAATCCCCACCACAGCCTTTCATCTTGAATACTTTTCCCGATCCTTTCTTCATACAAATCTTAGCCCACCAGCTTGGATCAGCGAGGTCTTCAAATTCAAAATGTTTACCCCCACTGGCACCACCCCCTGATTTTCCGTATCCCATTGATTGTAGGGCAGCCGCGATAGGCAATCCGCCGGTAGCAGCGAACATAGGCTTCAAAATATACTTTACACCTGGTTCAAAAGACATATTGAATCCCTTTTTAAAATCATTCCAAAAATCGTCATATTCACTTCCACCTGATCTTCCAATTTTAATCCCTTTCCAAAAATTACTATCACCGAGATCCCCTAGAGAAAAATCGCCTCCTTTTCGGTCTTTCATATAATTCCCGATATCACTTAATTGAGAATCGCCACCGCTCATCCCACTACCTCTTGAAATTTTAATTCCTTTCCAAAAATCAGCGTCTCCTAAATCGCCTAATTTAAATCCACCTGACCGATGGGGGGTATGAAGACCTCTTCCAATGCTGATACTTTTCCAAAAGTTGGCATCAGCGAGATCCCCAAGTGTAAAATCTTGTGCTCCTCCTGAGGCTCCACAACCTTCCCCAGCGCCATACCGAGTCGCATTCATATCAGGCGCACCCAATTCAGTCCCACCAATAAGCGCATTTCCTCGTCCAATTTTGATTCCTTTCCAAAAATTGCTATCAGCGAGATCCCCGAGTGAAAAATCACCACCAGACATACCGGATCCTTTCGCTCCATCGCAATAATCAAATCCAGTATCACGATAAGTGCCTGAAGCGAATCCAGATTTCAAAGCAACATCCGCATTACCGGCTGGAGCGTATCCTCCGACTTGCTGTCCGTCTTGAGTTTGTAAGAATTGATCGGGAACTCGTCTATTGTGTTCTTTGTTAGCATCGCCAAATTTAAATAGACCGCTCATCATAACAACTGGATGCGTCATTATGTAAGCCTCTTGACCGCGTCTAACTAATTCTGCTATTCTTTGATTGTATTCGTTATCATACGGCATTGTTTAAATAAACGGGAGATAAAAAATTAATTCATTTTATTAATTGTTAATTAGTAAAATGATAGATCAAAAGGAAACTCAGGAATGGTCTTGCGAACATACAACAAAGGATTGTATCGTATATATATCACAATTAACAGTTTGTTTAATCATTATCATTACATCCATTATAAACTTGACTTTGGATTATACATCCAATCGTGAAACTTGGTTAGTATTGCTGTCATCTTGTTTAGGATATTTACTACCGAGTCCGACCTTGAAAAAAAATTAATTAATTAACGAACTAACAATTTCATCATAATTCATTCCTGTTTTTTTTTTAATATCGGCAATTACTTTTTGATACTCTTCTAATGTTAATCTTTTATCCGCAAGCATCTTTACTCTAACGCAACAATGCCTACCACAAGTAGCAACAGCGGGATTCTTACTTTGGAAATTGGTTGTATTATGAACGACTTTCATACCTTGGTCTTTTGCTTCGGATAAAATATCTGAAAGGAATGGACGCGTGATACCTAATCCATTTCGCGTTTCTTTCGGAGTCCATTTCAATTGAGAGTCGGGTGCTCCACCGTATGAATCAAAGAATTCTACTACGGGCTGTTGACCGTCAAGATATTTACAAAGACAAACCCAATGCCCGTTATTTTTTGAAGCCTCGTAAAGCACAAAACAAGAGTCGCGTGCGTCAGGTAATAGATCGGATAAACTCTTATCTCCTAATTGGGAATAACTTAATATTTTTTCTTTTGGAAAATATTTATGAATTTCGTTATCCCCTATTGGTGTTATTTGATTTTCAATGAGTTCCGATTTATTCATTATTAATTACAAATTATTTTAAAATATAAACTATTATTAAAATGAGTTGGAACGTCAGTCTCAATTTATCCAATTTGTTCCAAGCAGTCAAATTACTCCAAAGCACCGCGATCACTAACCCAATCTCTTCCAATTTGAACCTTAATAATTTTGCGATCGTTGGAGCACCGATTATTCAAGGCGGGATTGCGGGTGGCGGACCGACTTTACAAACTTACACTGGAACGACAGCGTTAACGATAGATAACTCGGCAAATATAACTGGAACGGTTTCTATTACGACGCCGACTTTAACGGTTTCCAGTGGTGGATTAATTAGATTAAATGGGAACAGTTCAACATCAACTTTACAAATGAGTAATTCAACAGGGGTTTTAATCTTACTGAATAATATCAACAGCACTTCATATGAAGTGCCTGTTGGTGCGGTTCATTCCTTCAAAGTGAATACGGTTGAAAGTGCTAAAGTAGATTCAACTGGATTAACAGTAAGTGCTGGTGGAATTAGGTCTCCAAATGTAGGAGGTTATAATTACTGGATGCCTCCAGGAGCGGGTAATGGATTTTACATAACTGACCTTTCTACACAATTAAATACTCCATCCACTACCTTATACAGAGTATTTGGATTATCAGGAACGATATACCACGATTTTTACAATTCTATCAGTTTTAGAGGTTCAGCCACATTAGATGAAAGTAAAGTAGCTGAGGTATGTTATATTACCCCGACTGGATTCAATGTGAGTCTTGGTAAAACATTAACAACTCCAACTATTACTTTCTCAGGCGACGGTTCTTCCCTAACAACAGCCAATGATGTATACATTAACGGAACAACATCCAATACTGCTTATCCAGTGGCTTGCGTCGGTTCAAATACAACAGGTAGAACCAGTCTTTATACGGACGGAGTAGGACATATCACTTATAATCCATCCACTAATTTACTACAAATCAATAACAATGGCAAAATTTCACTAAATGGAGCAACAGCATTACTTCAGAATACAACAAATACGCTTACTTATCGCGTTCCGTCTACTTTTAAACATTCTTTTGAGGTCGTATCTGGGACAGAAATCGCAAAGATTGATTCAACTGGATTAAATTTAATTGCTACTAAATCATTATACTTGAATGGATATTCTGGAGAAGGAGCGAGTTTGAGTTATGCTAATTTAACAGGTATTTTTACTTTAAACAATCCAGTAGCAGAAAATATTTTCAATGTTCCATCAAGTGGATTTAATTCTTTTAGGACTAATAATACCCAAGTGGCAGACATTGATTCCACTGGATTATATATGTATTCTTCTAAAACAATAACACTTGCTGGGAACAGTTCAACTTCAACTTTATCAATGAATAATTCAACAGGGCTTTTGACATTACAAAATAATAATAATAGTAATTCTTACCAAGTGCCTACAAGTCAAAACCATTCGTTTAAAGTAAATAATTCAGAAATCGCAAATATTAATGGAGGTGGTGTTGTTGTCAATATATCTAAAACAATTCAATTAATCGGGAACAGTTCAACTTCAAGTTTAGGAATGAATAATTCAACGGGTGTATTCACATTAGCAAATAACAGTAATAACAATTCTTATGAAACTGTTTCTGGTGCGATTCATTCGTTTAAAGTGGCTGGAGTAGAAATAGCAAATATTTCTAATATAGGATTGACACTGGCTTCTGGTAAAACAGCAATTCTCCCAACAATAACGAGTGATACTCTTCAACATTCTGACGCAAGCGACTTGACGATTACGAATACGGGAGCGGGTAATGTAGTGTATAAAGCAATCACAGGTCAAAAACATTCGTTTTTGGTGAATAATGTAGAAACAGCAAATATTAATGGAAGTGGTGTTGTTGTCAATACATCTAAAACAATAACACTTAATGGGAACAGTTCAACTTCAACTTTATCAATGAATAATTCAACGGGTGTATTCACATTAGCAAATAACAGTAATAGTAATTCGTATGAAACTATTTCTGGTGCGGTTCATTCGTTCAAAGTGAATAATGTAGAAACAGTAAATATAGATTCGGGTGGATTAAATTTACCAAGTGGATTTGATTTGGGATTAAAACAAATAACCTCAGGTCTTTTTAGGGGAGCCCTTTATTTTGGTTCAAGAAACAATGGATGGAGTGTTGGTTCAAATAATATTAGTCAAATGTTTGTTTCTAATACCACTAATGGAAGCACTTTTAACGGTGTTTATATGGATGGAACTAGCACTTCTTGGAATTCATTGAGTGATATTAAATTGAAACAAGATGTATCCACTTTACAAAGTAATCTTGAAAAAATTATAGCATTAAGACCTGTTTCATTTAAATGGATTAGTAATCCAACTTTTATAAATCACGGGTTTATTGCTAATGAAGTAAAAGAAATTATTCCTGAAATTGTATCCAGTGTAGGTGAGTATTTAGGTATGAATCAACAGGGAATTATTCCCTTTCTTGTTGGAGCTGTTAAGGAACAACAAGTCCAAATACAAGCACAGCAAACTCAAATAAATGACCTCAAATCCCAACTTAATACTTTACTGGGTAAATTGGGTATGATAATCATTTAATATTCATTAGGAACATCAAATTTAAGGGTCATTAACGAACTTGAACTGACATCACCTTCCGAGATATCTTCAGGACTGCCTGCGTATGATATATTACAGCAACCATATGCTGTAAGCACTAATTTAATTTTAAAAATATCAAAGTCTCGTTCCGAATCGGCGTATTGATTCAATTCAATAATTAAACGCCTAAAAATGGGGTAGTCATTCAGTATGTTATCATATATCATTTCAAATATCTTTTCCAACAAACGTGCCGTTTTCATTATAATAATTAGTTTTATTTTAAAACTAATTAATTTGTCTCACCTTCACCAAATGACTCACCTTCACCAAACGGCTCACCTTCTTCGCGATCGGATTCGTCTTGATGAGTTGATACATATTCTTGATATCCTTCAAAAGAAAGATCTAATTGTCTTGATATATATTCTATACAAATGTCAATATTTATTTGATGGGGGCATATATCACTCATACAAGGTAATCTATTTATAATATGACCTATCTCAGATCCTATATCTTTAAGAACCATCTCTAAATCATTTTCAGTTAGATGTTCTACTACATCTTGTGTGATTTCAAACGTTGATTCATTTATAGTATTGTCATATTCTTCTTCAGTTTCAATACCTGACTCAATACCTGACTCAATACCTGACAAATACCGATAAATTTCATCTTGTAAATAATTCAGTAAAGTTTGAAAACAATTAAATTCCGACATCTTCTTTATAATTAAAATTTTAAATATTTTTTTTTCATTTTTTATAAAAAAAGTTATAAAAAAAATAAAAATAAGAAAAAAGACTCAAAACATCAAGATACTTACACGATTTTTAATAAAAAGATCCATTAAGTATCAAAAATTGATATTTAATGCGGAATTTAGATACTTACTTGATATTTCAGCACGCGTATCTCAGAAAAATTTATAAATTATTACAAATAAAGACCTAATAAAGACCTTAAAAGTATCTAAATTTGTATATTATGATACTTATTAGATTTTTTTATTAAAAATCTTGTAAATATCTTACCTTGTATCACTTTTTTTTATTATTTTTATCAAAATTCTAAATAATTTTTTATTTATAAACATTCAATACAATTACTAACACATAAATTACAATATTTATGTTCGCACCTTTCCTCACGCTTCACTTTAGTATTACATTCAATACAATATTTATTTTTTTTACGTTTAACTTCTACTACTTCTTCTACTACTTCTACTACTTCTTCTCCTGCCGGAATTACTTCTTCTACCTGAATTACTTGTTCTTCTTCATCGTATACTATAGAATCATCTAATTTATCTTCTTCTTCTCCTACCGGAATTACTTCTTCTGCTTCTCTCGCTTTTTCTAATTCTGCTTTTATTTTTAGACATCTTTGACTTCTTTGATGCCTTGCCATCTCACACGCTTGGACCGTATTTTTACAAATCGGACACGGAGTTCCCTTTTTATTTTTACCTCCTACTTTACCTAATTTTTTATCTTCTTTCTCTTTTAATTTTCTATCTTTTTTTATTTCTTTGAGTCTTTTTTCTAAGTCAACTTCAAAAGAATCTTTCTTTTTAGTGTATTCACTAAAATAAAATCGCTTCATTAACTCAGTTCTATATTCCATAATAACACCCCCTAATATAGATTCGGCTACTTTACGGCTCTTCATTATTTTTGAATGATCTTTCTTCATCAAGTTGATCCATAATACATTTTCAGGGTCAAAGTCTTTTTCTAACTTAGATGAATCAATATCCTTTGACTTTTTATCAACATAATTCCTGATTTGTTGATAAATTTCTTCCTCAATTGGATGTCTATCAATCGCAATTGAATAGTTCATCAAGAAAGTCATAAAGTCGTTAATGTTTTTAGTGTAATTCATAATCGGCAAGAGTATTCGGCTTCAAGTTGTATCTAAAAAATTCCATTTTTATTTTTCATTTTTTAAGATTAGTTTACCAAAGCAACCACAACGCAAGTAGTTCATTAAGTGAGTCTTTTGTATGACGCAGGTGATATAATCGGCGACGCTCATTAGCATAGGCCTGCCCCCGCTCTTGTATAAAAGTCGGATAATCAAGGTAATTTGGGGATCCTATACTGGCTACTTTATTCCCTTTATAATATACATCTATCTTTTTTTTAGGGTTGGTGCTGGGTTTCACTTCGCAATCAATATACTTGGCTCGTTCTTTCGTATAATCGGTTATGCTGTATGTTCGCGAAGGCATTTAATATTTAATTTAAAATTAAATATTATTCTTTCATTTCACATTCAGGTTCCTTTGCTTCGTATTGTAGATCATCTATTTTAGTTAACAACGAGTCGTCTATCTTACATAGACAAAATATAGTTTCTGTTAGCATAAACATACGAGACTTACTTTCTTCCACCGGTATTTCTTTGATAACGCATACAATCAAATTATCGTCTTCTACTACGGACAGCACTTTCATTTGTCGTTGTTCTACTTCAACTACTGCGTCCGTTTTTTCCCAGTCGGTTTTTAAAAAGAGTAAAGAAAAGATTTCCATTTTATTATATAATAAGATATTTTTTAGATTTTTATTTTTTATTAGTTCCTTGAAAAAAAATTAATCTTCTTCGGAGTCGGATTTGTCTTCAAGATGCTCTAATAAATTATTAACTTGAGATAATTCGTCATCATCTACTAATGAAATATAAAAATCATCTTTATTTTGTTTGATATGATCTTGATTATTAACTAAATCAATTGGAACAAAATCACCATTTATTGATTCCATTTGAAATGGGATTTCAATCCCTCCGGATTCTATATCTAAATCTGTATCATAAATTTTCGGTAATCCTAATTCGGGTATACCTTCCATTAATTTAAATCTAAATCTGGTATGTGTTAAATTCATATACATAAGTTGATATTTAGCAATAATTTTTGTTCTACCAATTCCTTGACTTTGTAAAATAAAAATATCCCCTACTCTTAAATTATTAATAGACGGAATCATATGTGCTACTTTATCTAAAGTTTCCGATCTATTTATTTTATATGGTAATGTAAAATTATTTAATCTTCTATTAACCCTCCTGACTTGATTTAAATCGCTGTTATCTAAAAAAGGTAAAACTTGTTCTACTATTTCATCTGGAATAGAATTATTTCGTAATGGATTTTTTGATTCTTCTTCTATACTCATTTTCTGTTTTTTTCCTGATCCACTACGGTCTGGATTAAAAAAATATTTAGGGCTGAATAAACTGCTTTGCTTGAAAAATTCATTTTCACCTACCAAATTTTCTTTAGCATCTGAATGAATAATAATTATTGGATTTTTAATAATGTCGTCATTAATACGTGCTGTAGGTGAGTATGAAATCAATTGTAATTGAATAAAAACCTGTCTATTATTTTTCGGTCTATATATATTAATAATTTTATATTTTGCTACTAAGTCTGGTATATCACTCTGAAGGCTACTAAACGTTGGTTGTAAAACTGATAAATTTATTATATCACCTATTTTTATATTTGGATACGGATTATTAACTTTAATATTATAATTTGAGTGTTTCATTTCTCTTTTATCTTCTGGAGTTAAAAAAGATGATATATTTTCTTGAATTTCATCTGGTAATTGAACTAAAGAATTTGAACTATTTGGTGGGTCAATATTAAGAACGCCAGCGGATTGTCGTCTATCCGCTGGAGTTAAAAAAGATTCTATAATACCTTGAACTGGATCGGGTATTTGATCAAAAATATTTATTTTTTCTTCTTCAGGAATTTCTGATTTTTGTCTTTTCATACCTCCTTGTAGATAATTCGCTTTCCATTGATCGTAGGCGTTGATTCTTGGGAATCGTTGTGAATTTTGAGTATCACCGAACATTTTAATTATTCATAAGATTTTAGTTATAATATTTTTTAGCACTTCTATTTTCTTCTGGATTTTCAAAATTAAGAGGTATTCCACTTACCTTTTCTATTGCCATATACGCATCCTCTGTAAAAAATTTTCCTCTTTTAAAAACTGGATGTAGATAATAATCACCATCTTCTTTATCGCGTTTAAGTTGAATTTTTAATTCATCTTTATTATCTAAACCACCTGGCATACTTTGTTGTCGTCTAAATACCCTTACTTTTTTTGCTGTATATGTGTTTGCTTTTCTATCTATAATTTTATATATCGCATATATCTCTAAACCTCCTCCAACATATCCTCGTGTCGCGTCATCACTTAATCGCTCCCTGTCTTTTAAACAAAATGCTACTAATTGTCCGTTTTGTAAATGTCTAATATCAGTCGCTGGTTCTACATTTCGTAGTGCTGGTTGTGCTGGTCGCTCTGGTTGTGCTGGTTCTGGTTGTGGTGCTCTCATCGCTCGTGGTATATTTCTTCTTCTTCTTACAGGAATTTCTTCGTCTTTATTTTCTGCTTCTTCTCTTGCTCGTCTTGCTTCTTGTTCGCTTGCTAATTCTATTCCATCTCTTGCTCGTCTTTCTGCTTCTTCTCTGTATATTCTTTGGTAATCTATACGTGGTCTTGGTTGAAATTCTGGAACAGCGGGGATGGGTAGAGGCACTTGAGGAACGGGAATATCCGGAATTTGTCTTCGTTCTCGTTGTTCCAAAAAGTCTCCATACAATTGCTGTATATTGGGAATGAGTCCTTTATTATTCGGGATTCCATTGACAAGACAATAGCGATAAAACGCTTCTACTTTTGCTTGTGTGATATGTTTACTGGCTTTATTCATTTTAGTCAATTCAAGGTCGGGATATCCGGCTTTTTTTGCCATAATAGCCTGAATGTATCCTGAATTCTGGCTTCCACCAATTTCTTCCATTTACTTATTAATAATTTTAAAATTAAAAAGTTTTCAATAAATTAATTAGATTTATTACGACGGTTGGCTCTTGAATTTTGTTGTCTCGCTTTTGCCATTGCTGTTTTTGTTTTCGCCGGTCCAAATTCGGAATCCATTGCTTGTTTCAATCGTTTACGATCTCCTTTTGGTGCGAGGTAATATTCCGCAGCCTGTCTTTCTAAACGACCGAATTCATTTGGTTCAGGAACAGGTATTGGAACTAACGGAACGGGAATATCCGGAATTTGTCTTCGTGCTCGTTGTTCCAAAAAGTCTCCATACAATTGCTGTATATTGGGAATAAGTCCTTTATTATTAACCTTTCCGTTAACAAGACAATACCGATAAAACGCTTCCACTTTTGCTTCAGTAATATGTTTACTGGCTTTTTCCATTTTAGTCAAGTCAAGATCTGGGTATCCGGCTTTTTTTGCCATAATCGCGCGGACATACCCTGAAGACTGATTACCACCTTGTCCTGCCGGAATTTCCAATTCGGATTGCTCGGTCCCTCGTCCAATAAATTTATCAGTATCCATATTTTTATTCCATAAATATTCCAATTTATCAAGACCATATTCTCCTTCTCCAATTTTTTCACAACTTCCTTTAGAATACGGTTTTGTTCCTTTAACTCGTTTATATCCTTTCCAACACCCGCTTCCAATTACATTATGACCAATGCTGATAGTCTTTAATAAACCCGATATAATTTTTTTACTGATACCAGGGAGTTGTCTCGCTATCCCTTCCACATCTTGAAACACAAAGTGATTTTCTCTTTGTCCGTAAAGTCCGCTTGCCTCTAATAAATTTTTTATATAGTTTTGGCAGTTGGTGCTTAGCGGTTCATAGCTAAAGTAGTCTTTATCCCCCATTCGTAATCTTGCTTTACTTAGAAATTCATTTAATGTCATTGGGGTGTCTACAGCAACGATTAATTTTTCAATTTTGGCATTGTGTTCGGGTTCAGAAACGTTTGTTGAAATATTAATAACCTCATTTTTTTCTATCAATAATTTTTGATTATCTTCCAATGTGATAATCATACCTAAATGAAACATTTTATCATAATTTAATTCGTTCTTTGCTTTACTAAACTTTCCAAAGGTTAGAATATCCATTAATATGGGTAAATATTCTTGAACCGGATAACGATACAATTCAATTGATTTTATCATTTTGTTTCCTTGTTCGGACAAGACTTTTTTGACAGCATTAGTGTAATCCATCTTGACTTGAAACCGATTCGCAAAAGACTTGACCGAATCCTTGACATAATTGATTCCTTTTTTAAAGTAATCAAAGAATCCGCCTCCTGACAATTCAGCGTGTTCCGGTTTGAGTCTACCGAACATAATGGTAAGGTTTTTATTGATTTTCTTGTTCCTGAATTTATCAAAATGATTTTTATCCAATTTTACATAATGAGTCTTGTCTTTTTTAAAGTTGACGTGATCGGGCTTACCTTTAAGTATCTTTTCGGCTTCTTTTGGATCCGCGTCCTTCATTATCACAGCGTGAATGTTCCAGTGTTCCATTTAAAATAATACTATTATTTTAAAAATTAAAGGTTAAACGAAAAAAAATTCCTTTAACTTATAATTACTTTCTTCCACTTTTCAGGTAATTCAACTCCCTTTGCTTTATAATATCGTTTCACATTCATTAACTTTATCCGCTCTTTTGTAGATTCGTCTGCGTATCTTTCTTTCTGCCGATTCTTATTATACTCTTTTAATGTATCTTGATTCTTTTTATACCAATTTTTAGCATACTCTTTCGCATCAAATGGCTTCTTTGGCGCACAGCAGACACAAGATTTGGAACAACCGGTAGGACTTTCAGTTTCCATTTATAATATATAAAGATAATCTTTTAAATATTTTTTAAAATATAAACTTCTAAATAAGATGGGGAGTGGGGAGTGGGGACTCCCGTTTTTGATTGAAATAGTAAAGTATTATATATAGATTTTTTTGAATTTCTAATATTAAATAGTTTACTGGAACAGTAAAATATTTCAG
>Ga0209188_1000972_pt1 | contig 24823 bp, 23 predicted proteins | sample C_130625_EF_Meta_FD_187307 | JGI IMG/M metagenome (GOLD analysis project Ga0209188, IMG submission 187307) | Freshwater microbial communities from Lake Croche, Canada to study carbon cycling - C_130625_EF_MetaG (SPAdes) (version 2) | ecosystem: Environmental > Aquatic > Freshwater > Lake... | reverse complement strand
CTGGACCTACTGGACCTACTGGAAATCCGGGTAGTGCATCAAATACAGGAGCTACAGGAACAACTGGTATAACTGGTCATACTGGACCTACTGGAAGTCCAGGACTTGCCAGTAATACTGGATCTACAGGTTCTACTGGTATAACAGGTTCTACTGGATCTACAGGACCTACTGGACATACAGGACCTACTGGAAGTCCAGGACTTGCCAGCAATACTGGATCTACAGGTTCCACTGGTATAACAGGTTCTACTGGACCGACAGGACATACAGGACCTACTGGAAGTCCAGGACTTGCCAGTAATACTGGATCTACAGGTTCCACTGGTATAACAGGTTCTACTGGACCTACTGGACCTACTGGTATTACTGGTATTACTGGACCTACTGGAATCACTGGAACTACTGGACCTACTGGAATCACTGGAACTACTGGACCTACTGGACCTACTGGAATCACTGGAACTACTGGACCTACTGGCATCACTGGTACTACTGGACCAACTGGACCTACGGGATCTACTGGACCTACTGCATCAACAGGTACAACTGGTACAACTGGTGCTACTGGATCTGCAGCAAATGCCTCACTCTGGTCAACATACAATGCAACTCAAAATGTCAACATGAATTCATATACCTTATCAAATGTAAATGGAATTTCTGGAGCATATTCTGGTGCAAATTCAGCAATTATAATTTCTGGACAAAATACACGTGGAGGTTCTGGATATTTTGATTTCTTATTAACATCAAATACATCAAGTGGTGCAACAAATCAAAATAAATCATTTCGTTTAAATAGTACTGGATCACTTCAAATTGTAAATAGTGGATATAGTGCATCAATATTTACGCTAGATGATACTGGTAATATTATTATACCAAAGAATTTAACATTAAATAATGGTATTAATTATCAAAGTTATAGTGGATTTATTTTTACTGGTACAACATCTACAGTCGCATTACTTTCATCACAAAATGGATATTTAATTCAAATCGCATGTAATGTTACATTACCATCAGGAAGTTCAGTTGCAATCGGAGGTAAATTCTCTTTTGCAAATCATACATCAAGTAATTATACGATTACTGTTAATGATCAAGTAAATGAATTTATTTATAATGGTGGAACTATATTATCATCAACAAATCGTAGTATTACAATTCAAGCAGGTGAAACATTAGAACTTATGAGTCGTGGAGGAACAGAATGGGATGTTACTGGTGGTTCGTGTGCAATGAGATATCAATCGACCCCACCTGTATTAAAATCATATGCTGTAAATCAAGCAGCTGGAACAACAGTTGCACTAAATGTACTTAAAGCTTATATGAGTTCAGGTGGTGCATTATTCTTAGGTTCAAATACAGGAAGTAATATAAATGTTGTTGGACAAGCATATTGGTCATATTATGGTGGTTATTCAGGTGCAACAATTAGTTTAGGAAGTTTAAATTCCATGACAAGTGCGTCTGCATCACCATCTGCATCTGGATATGCAGGTGATTCAATAATGGCAATTGTGACAGATCAAACAAGTGGAACAATGTATAGAGTAACAGGTCAACAAATAACAGGAACAAGATCTTCAAGTAATTTTAATATTTGCATAGAACAACTATGTTAATAAATTTAGTTCATTTAACTTATTTTAATTATAAATTAACATATGTTAGAACTCTCTGAAGAACAAAAATTAATTATTAATGCTCCAACTAATAAAAATATCAGAATTATTGCCTCCGCCGGAAGTGGTAAAACAACTACTCTAATCGCCAGAATTTTAACTCTAGTCAAAACACATAATATCCCTTTCTCACAAATTATTTTAACAACTTTTACAAGAGACGCAACGGAGATGATGAAAAGTAAAATAAAAGAGTCTGCTAATACCATATTTAACTTTATGTGTGGGACTATCGACGCAATTGCCAAAAGAATCTTACATAATAATAAAATAGTCGATGAAAATAGTTTATTATCAGTTTCTGAATACATACATCGTGTAATTAAATTTTCAAAAACCCCAGATGGCGAAAAATACTTTAAAAGATTCAAATATATCTTTGTCGATGAATATCAAGACATTGATTATCCTCAACATATCTTCTTTAAACGATTACATCAATTAGGAGTAATTATAACTGTTGTTGGAGATGATAATCAAAATATCTACAGCTTTAGACATAGTGATGTTAATTATCTTATAAATTTTGATAAATATTTTGATAATACTTTAACATTCTTCTTAAAAACCAACTACAGATCAGTTAATCCAATTATAGATATTGCAAATGATTCTATCAAAAATAATAAAAATAGAATTGAAAAAGAAATGTTAGGAACTAATCGTGGGGGAAGTCTACCACTTATTGTAAAATCAAACTTTAATAATTATGACCAAATTATTTTATTCGATATAATGAAAAAAATTAAAAAATATCCTCTACATGAAATTGCAATCTTATCCAGAAATAATCATCTTCTCACAAAAATAGAAAATATTCTTTATAAATATGGAATTGCAAATGTTTTATTAAGAGATGATGATATACGTGTTAAAATGAAACAAGATCATATTACTTTATCTACAATACATAAAAGTAAAGGATTGGAATTTCATGTTGTTTATTTATTAGGTTGTGATGATGCTTTTTTTCCTAGAGTAAAAGATTTCTTAAAAATGGAAGAAGAAAGAAGATTATTTTATGTCGGAACAACTAGAGCAAAAACAAAGTTATATTACTTTTATTTATCTGATTATATATCACGTTTCTTAACTGAAATTAAACCAGAATTAATAAAATGGGATAATGCTAAGATAGAAGATAAGAAATTATCTGATTATGAAAACCTTGAATATAAAAGTGGTGTAACAGAATTAATTAAAAATTTACGTGGAGAAGATTATATTAGATTACGCAACAACGGAATCCTTCCAAAAGTTAAAATTGATAAACATCATGCTGCAAATTCAGTTTATCCCGATACATTTGTATGGTCAAAATTTGTTAAAAGAGAAAATTTATATACAGAATATGGACACTTTTTTGATACTATTATTACACGTTTTATATTAGAAGAAAAGAAACAAGATATAGTTGATCATGCTGCTTTTAAAGTCTTACATAATATTCTATTAAATAATGATCAAACAAAATTAATCAATAAATACAAATACAATTTCAAATACAATCTAACTAAAATTTTAGAAAATGTTGATAATTTTGAAAATAATGATTCTATTAAAACTTTTGAAGCAAAAAAATGTATTAAACAAATTGAAGAAAATGATAAACAATCTATCAAACAATTAGTTGATTATCTAAAAAAACATATTAAAGATTATAATGTAGCAGATGAAGATATATTCTTATCAAAATATAATTATGATAAAGAACAATTAAATGTTATTAAAGATTCTTATACAAAATTTAAAGATCATACATATAAAACTATTGATATTTTACCTGATGTTTTTAATGTATCAAAATGTAATTCTATTATTGATAACAGATTAAGAATGTTATATGTTAAAATTTTAAATGAAAATATTAGTGAATATTCATTATTAATAAATTTAATTAAACAAAATTTTATTCCATATATAAAAAAATTTAAAAGAGTTGATTGTAAAAAATATGTCAAATATGATATATATAATGGTGAATGTGATTTAGTATGTGATGATTTATTAATTGATTATAAATGTTCTGAAAAAAACTTTATTCAAATAGAATGGGTTTTACAATTATTATGCTATACTCAAATGTTAAGAGATGAAAACTACATTATAAATAGAATTGGTATATTTAATGTATTTAATGGTAAATTATTTGTAGCTAATATTTCTAAATGGAATAAAGGAAAAGAATTATTTGACTATTTACTTGACTTACAAGAAAAAATGTTAGCAAAAGACCATAAAGTTGATTATGAAGTTATTGAAGATACCGAGAATATATGTAATATTACTTTTGAATCTATGGAGATTAATCCTTTTATGAATGAGTGAAAATTGAGCCTTCAGCTTAAAAATTGAATTTCTATTATTATAAATATAACTCATTATATTTATAAAAGATGGCTTCCATATCTGAATACAGAGAGAATGCGAGAATGAAATATGAGAGACATATTAAACAAAAGGAAGAAGAAGAATCTACTAAACTTGCCGAAGAAATGAAATTTAATGAAGAGAATGATAACGTATTGTCATTCTTGGTAAATATTGATGCTTCATTGATTGAACTAGAAGAATCATATGACGCGATTGAGCTTCTTAAAATGATGGAATCACAAATTGAATCAATGATTGATCTTGTTAAGAAGCATAATAAACTTTCTATATTACAAGAAAAAATGAGTTCTCTTGTTGAAGTATTAAATAAAGTTCAGGAAAAATATAAAAATAATTTAGATAATGTCAGAACGATTGCTCTAATTATAAAAGATATTTTTAAACTGACAGAAGTTGATATTCCAATTGAAATAATGGATGTATCAGATGATGAAAACGTTGCTAGACAGATTCAAGAGAATGAATACAGAGATTGATTTATAAACACAAATTAAATTTAATAATATGTTTATTATATTTAATTTAAATATATTAATTTATTAATATGTATGAAATAGTTATTACAGGAGTTGCTGGATTTATTGGATCATCTCTAGCATATACATTATGTGAAAAAGGATACTCTGTTATAGGAATTGATAGTTTATATTGTGGATATCTTTCTAATTTATTATGGGTTAAACCAACTCATAAATTTATTTTTCATCAAAGTTCAATTGATACGTTTGAATTAAATGAATGGATTAAAAAAGATCAAATTATAATCCATTTAGCTTGTATAAGTTCTTTACCTACAAATCAAGAAGACCCTCCATTTTCATATACAAATAATGTATCATCAATGGTTCATTTATTAGAAGTATGTCGTATCAAAGGAGTTAAACAAATTATTTATGCGTCAACCGCTGCAATTTATGAAAATACTGATATATTTCCAACACCAGAAAATATTGTAATTAAACCAACTCTAATTTATTCACTTATTAAAAAACATTGTGAAGATATTATTCAATCGTTTCATGATGTATATGGATTACCTTTTTCTACACTTCGTTTATTTAATATATACGGATTAAATCAAGATATATTACGTAAAAATCCATCATTAATTGCTTATTTATTTGATTGTTTTAAAAATAAAAAACAACCAATTCTTCATTCAAATGGAGAACAAAAAAGAGATTATGTTTATTTAGATGATTTAATTAATTTAATTGAAAAACTTATAGAGTTGGAACCATTAAATACAGAAATAAATGTATGTTCTGGAATAACAATATCTGTTAATAAAATTGTTAAAATAGTGCAAGAAATAATGAATGTTAATGACATAGAACCAATATATAGAGATCCTACTTTATTATGGGAAAAATCATCAAAAATATGGGAAGGTGAATATCCTTTTTCTAAAGAACGAATGATAAATGAAGTTAAAAAATATTCATTGGGAGATCCTTCAAAAGCTATTCAATTAGTTAATTGGAAGGCAAAAACAAGTTTTGAAGAAGGTATTAAACTCATATATGAAAATCACAAATTTTAATAAATTAAAGTTTGTGTTTTTACTTACTCGATGCCGTAGCGGAGCTTGTAGACGGCTAGGTCTACCTTGCGCTCGTAGAGCGTCGGCTCGCGTCCGGTCATGCGCAAGCCGAGATCGACGTACGAGGGCAGCTTCCCGCAGGTGGGAGAGCGCTTCGGGAGATGGACACCATTAGCCATGCGATTTGCCTCGTTGATGCACTCGGTGTTGTACAGTGCCTGTGCATCGCGGGCGATACGCTGCTCCTCGGTCGGCATCATGGTGTAGACGATGCCACCAACGAGGAAAAGAGCTCCGATGATGTAGAACCACATTTCTGGAGAGTTGAAGAAGATCGGTAGATGGTGTGTCGCGAGTCGCGGATATTGTGTAAAAATCTTAATGGTACTAATATACTAAATAAATTTCAATTTTTTTAGTATTATAATATTATAGGATATACGAAATAAACAAATTTTAATAAATTAAACGTTGTGTTTCTTTTCCAAATCACGATTACTCGTTTTGCGAGCAAAGCCTTTCGAAAGCTTTAATCACCTCCATATCGTATGAGGTGAGTCCGTTCATCGGATCTAGAAGCTCATCAATGATTGAGTTGAGAGTTCCATCGGCGCTCGCCTTGGCGTACAGAGCCTCGGCGTCACGCTTGATGCACTGCTCCCTAGTCGGTGTCATCACGTAGACGACGGCAGCAAAGATCAGGAAGAGGACCCAGAAGATGACGAGCGACATTTTGGAAGTAGGTATCGCTAGTTGGATGGAGTGTAAAAATCTTAAAGGTAATAATATACTAAAAATATTTCAATTTTTTATTTTTAAACAAAAATTGAGCTTTCAGCCTAATTTAAAAATTGAAATATATTAAATTTAATAATCTATTAATATATAATAAAACAATGACTGAATCTTTCAGTATAGATTCATTGGAATCTAATCGAATAGAAGTTACATTTAATACAACTCCAATATATGTATGTATTGTTAATAAAGAAGTGGCATTTGAATTAATTATCAGAAAGCCCTGTCAAATAAGAAATTTAATATGGAGAAGAAATAATCAAAATGTATTCGCATATATTACAAGAGATAATCAAATATGTATTGTACGTCATTTCTATACTGTATTATATGATCTTCCAAAAAAAATTAAAACGATAGAATGTAAGATAAACCAATAATTTTTTTATATATCTAATAATTAATGGAATCATTTATTAGAACTATGATATTTTATCCTCATTTTGAAACAGTTGATGTTTTAAATATTCTTTCAATTATAAAACATTATGCAAAAGACTTTGACATAACTTTAGTAGTAATAAAATTTAATTTAGAAAGTATTAAATTACTTATGTTAGATATTCCAAATATAAAATACTATGTCCTTGATGATATTAAATATTATCAAGCAAATAAAGAATCATTTGACTATTTAAATAAAATGTATGATGAAATTAAAATGATTGGATTACATAAAAATTCTAACTATGATTTAGTAACATATCCTATATGTTTTTATACTGAATTAGGTTTTGATTTTTCTATTTATAATAACTATACTATTAAAATGGATAATATCAACAGTAACTTTTATATGTTAAAAAATTTAAAAAATCATAATAAACAATTTATTTTTTTAAGTCTTACAAATACTATATACACGCATGAAATAGATTTAAAAACAAACAAAATAATTATTTGTCCTGATAAAAATATGTATAATACAAAACATGAATATTATGAAATTGCTAAATTATTTGTTCAACAACCAATATTAGATTATATTAGTATAATTGAAGAAGCCTCAGAAATTTATGTAATTGATAATTTATTTTATTATTTAGCATTAAAATGTAACTTAAATTCTGATAATAATACATGTTATTCTACTGAATATAATGGAATACAAAAGCGTCCTATATTTATGGATAATAGATTTAAATATCAAATTATTAATGAACAATATGTTGATTTAAACTTAATTAGAAACCAAACTTTAATGCATATGCGAGACCGAAGAAATTAAATCATACTTATAATCTTTTCACATAATTTACTAGGTGAAACTTTTTCTAATATTGATATAATCTGTTCATTTATATTATCATAGTATACATCAATATGTTTTTTTTCCATCTTATTAATATATAAATTAACTTGTTCTATATTATTAAAATCCTTAATATCAATATAACAATCTCTCGGTAAATCTATTTTATCATTGTTACCATAATATATCGGAATACATCCTGCTATCCAAGCATCGTATATTTTTTCTGATACATAATTTTCAGCATCACAATTTTCGACTATTAGAGCAAAATTAAATTTTTTATAAAAATCAAATATATTCGTATTATCTACCATTCGATTTGGAATATTTTCAACTTTAATATATTTATGATGTTCAATTTCGTCCCATCCACTACCACGTACTGTTAGATTATCCAAAAAGATAGCAAATTTCTTTCTTAAATAATCTAATCTTTGTAATTTAACTCCGTTAATTTCATATATTTCATTATTTTGACGATTTGCTAATATCATCCCTATACTCTTATCATACTTTCTATTCTTTTGTAAATACTTTAAATGAATTTTATCAAATCTTGAAACAAACGGGAAATATTCAACATTTGGAAGTTTAATAATAGAATCACAATATGTTATTATTTTATCAAAATATTTAAGAACGTTATAATCATAATTATATTTATGCCATGAATTTGGTCCTTCTAATAAATAAGCAATTATGTATAAATCTTTTCTCTTTATTATAAAATCTGGTAATATTCTAAAATCCATTAATGTTATAAAACATGTAGAATTTGCTGGAATAGGATTTGTATATCCATTAATAAGATTAAATTTTTCTTTTAATGGAAATAACATTGCTTTGTTACCATCTTCATATAAATATTTTAAAGATTCATAATCAAATTTATTTGTTGTTAAACATTTTTCTGTCCAATCCTGATCCAAATGAAAAATATACAAATTCTCTTTTAAATTTATAGAAATTCTTTTATTTCCTTCTATGAAAAATTCAGCTTTTACACTATCTGAACGATTACCAACTCTATAATTTACTGTATATCTACGAGTTGATACACATTTATATTGAACTAATTTTTTAAATAATGCTCTATCAACTTCATCATCATTTACAGGTCGAGCTTTTTTATAAAATTCTAAACAATGTTTTCTAAATATTTCTGTTTTGATACAATAACAATTAACATCAACTAAATGATCATTCGGATTATTCCATACATGATGTAAATATCCTAAACTTTCACATTTATCTTGACAAATAAATTTATCATCTTTATCAACAATATTTCTTAAAGCAAATGTCCAATCAATTCTTTTTTCTTTTACTATTTCTAAAATAGACTCTACATGAGTTGCTTCTAAAAAATTATCCTCATCTAAAAACATTATATATTCAGTATTAATTAAAAATGACATTGCAATATATATACGGTGACCATTCCACCCATTTGCACCTGTATTCTCATCTAGTGGGATTATTTTTAAATTTTCAGGTAATTCAATATCTTTTAAAATATTATAAACATCTTCCTTATATTTAGATCCATCTATAACAATATAATATGTAAAATTTTTATTTGTTTGACTATTAATACTTTCAATACATTTCTTTAAATATTTAGATCCAATTGTTGGTGTTATAACTGCTAAACTCATATATATAAATATATTTATATGTATTTATATATATTTTTTATTTGTTTTTATTTGTTTTTTCTTACTTCCCAATATTGTTTTCCATATGAATTACATATCTCTTCTTTTGTAAATATATCTCTTGTTGCTTTAAAAATTATTTTATCTTCTGCTACAGTATAATTAACATTTGGATTATCCGAATGATTATATAAACCTCCATATCCTAATGCAACTCCTGAATTATTATCATCAAATTTAAAAATATAATCATTTAATATATTATCTTTTTGAAATAAATTATTATTTGCAACTTTTAATACTTTTGAAATTTCAATAACTGTATCTCTTTTTATAAATGATTCAGTAAATACACCATATCCGGCATTTTCAATTCGTGATTTATCAATATATAATCTCTTATCTATAAATATATCATTCATAATACAAATAGATAATTTTTCTTTATAATATTTTATAATAATATTTTATAATAATATTTTATAATAATATTTATTTGTGTTTATTTACCAGGTTTTATTTTTCTATTTTGCCACCAATTATCTCCATATGAAACAAATATTTCTTCATTTGAAAATATATCTCTGACAGTTGTATAAGTTACTTGACCGTCAGTTACATGATACGTTACATGTGGATTATCTGAATGATTATATAAACTTCCGAAACCTAATGCTATCAAAGAATTTTCTTCATCTAATTTAAAAACATAATCATTCAATATATTTCTCTTTTGGAATAAATGATTATTCTCTAACTTTAATGTTCTAGCAATCTCAATAACAGTACCCTTTGGTATAAATGAATCTGTAAATACCCCCCATTCTGCTCCTGTAATTGGTGATTGAGCAATATATAATCTTTTATCAATAAAGATAGTCATTATATAATTTAGTATTATATTATATTTTTATTTCCATTCAAATCTAATAAAATAAATATAATTTAAAATATAAAATATAAAATGAGTAAATTTTCAGAAATTGAATCAACTAGTGATAAAACAAGAATACAATCTTTATTAGAAGAACAATTAAGTGAAATGAAGAATTATAAAAATGATACCGCAAATATAAGTAATCTTGAAGGTCTTACAAAAGGTAAAAAAGAGGCATTTTATCAATTAAACTACATGCAACCATTAACAAATCATATGCCAAATTTATTTTCAGAAGATCCGCGTTATGCACAAAATAATTCAAGAGATCAATCTAGACGTCAAATAAATAATAAACAAAACCTTCGAATGGTAAAAACATTACCAGGAATGGATAATGGAAATAGTTTTGAAGAATTTAATGAAACAAATTATGAAGATCCAAAATTTACAGAACTTAATAGAAATATTGAATTAGGACTTGTTCCAATTAAAGGATTTGGTGATATTAGTCCAGTTTTTATTGAACAAAAAAAAGAAAAGAAAAAACAAACTGATATTGAAAATATTATTCTTAAACTAAATAAACAATCAGATGAATCTACTTTGAAAATGCCAAATAAAGATATCAATATAGGAAATTTTAAAGGAAGAATCTTACAATTCAAAAATTGTCCAGAAAATGTTAAAGATTTAATATGTTCCGAATTTATTAAAATATGGAAAGATGATTTTATACTTAAAAAAATTACTTCAATGATTGGTGTTAAAAACTTCTTATTACATAATTTTAAAGATAAAATGAATATATTTTTTGTGTTGTTCGACGACGACGGAGATTTTGTTTCAACATTTGCAATTGATACTGAAAACTTTTCACCATTTATATCCCATCTTTTTGTCAATCCAAATTTAAGAAATAAGGGATTTGGAAAAAAATCCCTTAAATATGGTGAAAAATACATTAAAAAGTTAGGGTTTGAAGCAGCAAATTTATGGTGTGAAGAACCATTAGTATCATATTATAAAAAAAATGGGTATGTTGTTGATAGTCCTTTAAGAATTTCCGAAAAGAAAATGGTTTGGAAAATGACTAAAAACTTATCATAAAATTATTCAAGAAAATATGTTTTATTTTCCATATTCTCCTCAATAATCCATCTTCCATATTGAGACATTCTATCGTAATGCCCATATCCATGAAGTTGATATCTACACTTGGAACCAATTATTATTCCACATATATCAGTTATCAAATATTTTAAAAATGTATTGTCTTCAGAAGCAGTATAAACAATTGTTTCAATATTAAATCCTTCTAATATAGTTGTTAACTTGTTTAATTCATCATCATTCGTTTCATTTGTTAACAAAAATACAGACTTTAAATTATTCTCTAAACATCTATATAAAATATTCTTTGATAAATTATCTACAGAACTTAACTCATTATACCTTTTATAATACGCAATTGTTTCCTCTGTATCACCTTGAGATAACTTAAAATCTCCTCTTCTCCAATGAACCATAAGAGTATTATCAAAATTTAGTGTTGAGTTCGCTTTTGTATAATAATATTCATTGAATTTAATACTATTACGTATTTTATAATAGTTTATCTTATTACTCTTACACCATATAGGATTACCCATTCTATTGTAGTTGTGAATTATTAAATGTGTACAAGACTCATATCTATTCGCAAAATTTAAAAGATCTAAAGAACTGTAATCAATTTCAATCTGTTTATCAATCTCTAAAATACCATATACTGTATGATACTTCTTTTTTACTAATGGAATATCATCTTTGGGTTTACTTATAATTGTTGATTTAACTTTTAATTTCATATATTCTGATAAACTAATACATTCACAAATCTCCTTTATTTTATCCATTTGTAAAATATTTGAGATATCTATTAATTCCATTCTATCAATACATAAATTATTTGTGCGAGTAATTAATTCATTATTTCGAGGGGTGAAATAAAAATTTGGTAAAACAAGAATTTTCTTTAAATGTTTGGCAATTAATATTGTCTCCATTAATCTATATAGTGAAGCACATAACTGTTCCGTCTTGTAAATATCATAGTTTTCGTAAAAAAATATATAACTCATTCTTGTTATAATAAGAATCTTTTATATAAAATAAAATATATAAGGAATAGAAATTATAAGAATGTAGAGAATGTTTCGATTTATCTAAATGTTGTCTTATTAAATTGATTAGAGAATAAAAAAAATTGAAAAATACATATTTTGATTGATAAATATAATAAGAATAAGCACAATAATGTGCGAACGAGGATGGCCGAGCTGGTCTAAGGCGGTAGTCTTAAGATCTACTAGAGTAATCTGCGTGGGTTCGAATCCCACTCCTCGTAAAAAAGCACATTTATGTGCGAGGATTATTAAGTAATCCATTTGTTTAATAACCATAATAAGCACAATAATGTGCGAGCGAGGATGGCCGAGCTGGTCAAGGCGGTAGTCTTAAGATCTACTAGAGTAATCTGCGTGGGTTCGAATCCCACTCCTCGCAAAAAAGCATGGCAACGTGCGAAGGTTACAAACGTAACCTATTCTTTTATACAGAAAAAAATAATATATTTATATTATTTTTATTTATAAAAATTTAATAATAAAAATTGAAAAAAAATAAATTACAAGTCTATTTATAATTTTAATATATGATAAAAAATATTCACAAAAAATGTGAACATGATAAACGTAAATCAGTATGTAAAGATTGTGGTGGTGGATCATTATGTAAACATGATAAAGAAAAATCACATTGCAAAGAGTGTGGTGGTAGTACATTTTGTAAACATGATAAACGTAAATCAACATATCACGAAGTATAATTCTTTTACAAAAATAATATATATTAATAATATATATTATGAATACTTTGTTTATTGCCTCATTATTGATATTACTATTATTTATTAATTCTGGATATGGAAAAATGTTTAATATTAATGGAACTGCAGAATTATTAAAAAGTAAAGTTAATTTAGATCTACCATTCTTCTTATATACATTAGCTATTGTAATAGTTGTTTTATTAGAATTGGTTGGAGCATCATTAATCTTATATTCTTCATTGACAAACAAAAATAAATTATATGCATATTATTCTGTATTAGGATTAATTGGATTTACAATTTTAGCATCATTATTATTTCATTTATCTCCATTTGAAAAACAGAAAATTAATTTATTAAAAAATATTAGTATAATTGGAGGTTTGTTATTATTATTAGATAAATTTAATAATTAAGTATATAATATGGATGAAATAAAGAGTCAATTAAATAATATAGAAAAACTTATTATTAACTTAGATAAAAAAGTAGATGAAATGAATGTTAAATTACAGAAAGTAGATTCATCTTGTAATAAAATGGATGAACATATTGTTTTTATTGAAGATACTTATACAGTGCTAAAAACACCATTAAATTATATTAAAAGGAGTGTTGATAGATTAATTGGTAATAATCAAAATACTGATTTACCAAGTATTAAAGATAAAGAGGTTGGAGTAGAGATAGATAAAGATAAATAAATATTTATAAATTATTAAATGAAAATTATTGGTTTATCGGGGAAAATGGGAAGTGGTAAGAACTACATTGCTGAAAAAGTATTATATCCATATTTTAAAAATAAGTATAATATTTTAATAATTGGATTTGGAGATTTAATGAAGAATGAATTGTATGCGCGAGATTTAACGTTAACATATGATGAATTATATGATAAGAAAACATATGAAACAAGAAATAAATTACAACAATACGGAACTGAAAATGGCAGAAACAAATATCATCAAAATATTTGGATACGAGGATTAGATATTCAAATTGAAACATTTAGTAGAAGATGTGATGAATGTTTAATAATCATATGTGATGTTCGGTTTAAAAATGAATATGATTATATTATTGAAAAAGGAGGGAAAGTTTTGAGAATTGAAGCAAAAGAAAGAACTATGAAACGATATTTAAATGAATCGGGAAATGATTTAGAAAAATTAAAAATAATTCAAAATCATATATCTGAAACAGAATTAGATAATCAAAAATTTGATTATATTATTAATAATGATAAAATTTTAGAGTTAGATAGTTTGTTTGGTTTATTATAATTTTATAAATAATTTACATATGGAGAATAAAGAATATTGGATTGAAAAATACAAAAATATTAAAGATAATTTAGATTTATATTTAAATGATATTGAAGAAATTGTTATTAATTCTAAAGATGAATACATATTGGAAGGTAACCTATTTTATTATCATGGTTCATTATTAAAATGTGATAATAATTTACCAAAACAAATTAATTTATTTTGGATAGGTTCTTTGATAAATAAAAAAATATTAGAAATTGGATTTAATGCTGGACATTCAGCACTTTTATTTATTCTTGGTCATGATAATACTTATATTGATTTTACAATATTTGACATTGGAGTTCATCCATATGTTAAACCATGTATTGATTATTTAAGTTCAAGATTTAATAATATAAATTTTGAATATATTGAAGGAGATTCTATAATTGAAATTCCAAAATGGATTAATAAAAATAATCATCTATTAGAACAATATGATATAATTCATATTGATGGAGGTCACATGTATGAATGTATTAATAATGATATAATTAATACAATAAAATTAATAAAAATTGGAGGTATTATTATTATTGATGATAGTCAAGATCATATTATAAATGAATGTGTTAATAAACATTTCAATAATAATGATAATTTTAAAGAAGAATTTAATATAGTCCCTCTACATTTTAGTTCTCAACATCGATTTATTAGAAGAATCAAATAATTAATTTAACTTATTTAATTCATTCTTAAGTGCATCTACATTTGCACCTTGAATTCTTGTAATAATATTTCCATTTTTTAAAAATAAAAATGTTGGTAAGGCATTTACATCAAATGCTTCAGCGAGATCACCAACTTCAACATCTACTTTTAAGAAAACAATATCAGGATATTTTTCTGATAATTCTACGAAAGTAGGTGCGATCTTTTTACAAGGACCACACCAGTCGGCATAAAAATCAATAACTACTTTCTTATCTTGTGGTATTTGTTTTGCATCAATAATTGTTTGGGGCATTATAATATGATTATAATAATATATTTTTATATTATTATAACTTTGGATTTATATATTTAAAAGATTAAAAATAATATATTTAATGCAAGAAATTAAATTATTAGATTGTACATTGAGAGACGGAGGATATGTAAATGACTGGAAATTTACAGATGAACAAGTTAGAAATTGTTATATAACATGTTCAAAATCAAACATAGATTATATGGAAATTGGATTTAGAAATATTAAAAACGTAAATAATTTAAAAAAATATGGTTCAACATTCTTTTGTGATGAAGAATTTATTAATAAAGTAACAAATGAAATTGATGGTACAAAAATTGCTGTTATGGTAACAATTAATGAATTTGATATAAATGATTTTGTAATTAAAGAAAAATCTAAAATTAGTTTAGTTCGTGTATTAATGGCATATCATGGTGGTAAAAATATAAATGATGATATATTAGATATTAAACAATTAAATGATGGAATAAATCAATGTAATCAGTTAATTGAAAAAGGATATGATGTTTCTTTTAATCTTGGAAGAATAGATAAAGTTAGTAAAAATCAACTATATGAAATATGTAATTTATTATCTAAAACAAAAATAAAATATTTTACAATGGCTGATACATATGGGTCAGTTGATTTAAATTATATTGAAACACTTATACCATATGTTAATGATTTATTCAAAAATGTTTTTCAAAATAATATTATAAAAATTGGATTTCATGCACATGATAATTGTTCTAATGCAACAAGTAAAGCATTGTATTCTTTGAAATTTGGAACTACTATTATAGATGGTTGTATATTAGGATTTGGAAGAGGTTCTGGAAATGCTAAAACCGAATTATTAATAATGGATTTAAACAAAAATTATAATAAAACATATGATTTAATAAATGTATTAATTCATGGTGATAAATATATTATAAATTATAAAGATTCTACATCCTATAATATAATATATGCATTATCAGCATATATGGGCTGTCATGTTTCATATGCAATTGATATAATAGAAAAATATGATAAAATGAATATTATTGATATATACAATATATTTAAACAAATGAAAGAATTAAACAAACATATGTTTTACGATGATAAATTATTTTTAAAAATATATAATAAAGAATGAATTCTTCATAAATATAAGAAAATATTATTAAACAATATAATGAAAATCAAAGTAAGTAATTACATTATTAATTTCTTAGAAAAAAATAATATTAATACTGTTTTCTCTATTACTGGAGGTTTTGCAATGCATTTAAATGATTCATTTGGTAAAAACAAAAATTTTAATATTTATTATCAACATCATGAACAAGCCTGTGGATATTCTGCTGTTGGATATAGCAAAACTAATAATAAAATATGTGTTGTTTGTACAACTGCCGGTGTTGCAGCAACAAATGCAATATCTACTTGTCTTGTTGCACATCAAGATAGTGTACCAATTTTTTTTATATCTGGGCAAGTTAAAAGTACTGAATCAATAAGAAAAATAAATAATGACAAAATGATATTAAGACATTATGCGGGTGCAGATTCTGATATAATATCTATGGTACAACCAATAACAAAATATAGTTATGAAATATTAAATATTAATGAAATTAATGAAGTTTTAATATTAGCAATGAAAAATTTAATTAATGGAAGACCTGGACCTGTATGGTTATCAATACCTGTTGATATTCAAGGTATGTTAATTGATGATATAGATATACCAATTATTTCAAAAGAAATAATTAATGATTTAACAAATATTGATATATTAGATAATGTAAAAAAATTATTAATTGAATCAGAAAGACCAATAATAATTGCTGGCAATGGAATTAAATTAGGTGGATGTAATGATAAATTTTTAAAATTTTTAAATGATTATAGAATTCCAGTTGTAGTATCTTTTCATGGAACTGATTTAATAGAAACATCTAATGAATTATTTATTGGTAAAATTGGACTTATTGGAGATAGATCGGGTAATTTTGCAATCCAAAATAGTGATTTAGTAATATCTTTGGGATGTAGAATGGCTCAAGGAATTATTGGATATAGAAGTGAATGGTTTGCAAGAGAAGCAAAGATTATATATATTGATAATGATCAGAATGAATTAGAAAAAAATAATTTAAAATATGAATTAAAAATTAATATGGATTTAAATATATTTTTTGATAACTTTAATTTTAATTTAAAATCATATGAGAATTGGATTAATAAATGTAATTATTGGAAAAATAAATGGTTATATGAAACACCTCCAAAAAATGATAGTATAATTAATCCATATAGTGCACTTAAAATTTTATTTGATCGTGCACCAGAAAATAAAGTAATAATTTCCACATCAGGTTCAATAATTACGAATGTATGGCATATGATTAATATTAAAAAAGGAGATAAATTTATTATTAGTGGTCAAGGTGATATGGGTTTTGAATTGCCTGCAAGTATTGGAAGTATTATTGCTGAAAAAGAAAAAATTGTTATACCAATTATGGGTGAAGGATCATTTCAATTAAATATTCAAGAATTACAAACAATTATTCAATATAAATTACCTATTAAAATATTAATATTTAATAATGCGTCATATGGTGCAATTGAAATAACACAATCAAATTTTTTTAATGCTAAATTTGGTGTAGATTTAAGTAGTGGAATATCTTTTCCAGATACTCAAAAAATAGCAAATGCATATAGTATTAAATATATTAGTGCAGTAAAGGAAGAAGAACTTGAAAATTCAATAAATGAATTTTTAAATTATAAAGATACAATTATATTAGAAATTTTTTGTTGTATTCAAGGAAGATATCCAAGAATGAGTGCAATTAAAAATGATGATGGTACATTTACAAATAGACCATTTGAAGATATGGATCCATTTATGGATAGGGAAGAATTTAAGAAAGAAATGATTGTTAAAATTGTTTAATTAAATAATGGAATAATATTAATTTTTTTATTAATATTTTTTAATTTTTCTTTAATTTTATTCTCATGAATTACAGCAGTAATTATAATATTATCATTATCATTAATTTTTTCTTGTAACATTTCATAATTAATAATTTCAATATTATTAATTTTTTTATTTTTAAACAATGGATTATCATCAACTATATTTATTATATCACAATTTGAACTTATTTTATTAAACATTTTATATGTTAAAAATCCACATCCATATATATATAGATTTTTAAGTGTTGGTATATTTATAGATTCTATTTTTGTTAAATCATTTTTTATATAATTATCAAATGATTTATTATCAGATGATAGTTTAAATATACTTCTAATTACCCAATATTTAGAATCATTTAAAATAAAATAATCATCAATTACACTTACTGGAATAAAATTATGTTTAAGCATTAATTTTATTAATGCTTTCTTTGAAAAAAAATTTATATGTTCATGATTTATTTCATGTAATGGTTCATGACTTTTAAATTTTTCATAATATTCAGTATTAGGAACCTCAATATATATATATTTATCTTCATTAATATTATTTTTTATATTATTTATAAAATTATTCAAATCATATATATGTTCTAATACATGAGAAAGAATTAAACAATCATATTTTTTTTTTAAAATAGGATCACCTATTTCATAATTATCTACATTAAATTTCTCTGATAATAATTTAGTTAATAATCCCTTTCCCGATCCATAATCAATAATAGATTTAATATCAAAATTTAAACTTTTTTCCAAATACAAAAAAGTTTTATTATTCATATCATTAAAATGATATGATCCAAAATTATTATTAAAATTTGTATAATAATTATCATAATCCATTTGATTATTATTTGAATCACTATAATAATAATTACAACTTGTACATTTATAAATAGTTGATCTATTATTTAATACAAAATTATCTAAAAAAGAAAATTCTATATCAAATATTTTAATAATATTATCGTAATTATCACAACAATTACATATTCTCATTATATATATATGAATATAATTATAATTATATTTTTATATAATAAATGTATTGATATCAAATTTTTCTAATTTTTTTTTAATTAAATTGGCATAAATTTTAGTTGTTATTATAACATTATCATTACTTTTAACTTTTTGTTCAAATTCATTAAAATTAATTATATAAATATTATTTATTTTCTTATTAATAAAACATGTATTATCATCAATAATATTAATGATATTACATTTTTCTTTTATTTTATTTAAAATTTTATATAAAAATTGTCCACATCCATATATATAAACATCTCTATTTTCTGGTATATTTAATAATTCCAATTCATTCATACCATTATTTATATAATTTTCAAATGACTTATTATTATTTAACATTTTAAATATACCTCGAATAACATAATATTTTGAATTATTATTTAGAAAATAATCATCTTCTACAGAAATTGGAATAAAATTATGTTTAATCATCAATTTACTTAATGCATATTTTGAAAAAAAATTAATATGTTCTACATTTATTTCTTGTAATATACCAAGATTTCTTAATTCATCATAATATTCAGCATTTGGAATTTCAATATAAATATATCCATTATCATTTATTATTGGTTTTAAATTCAAAATAAAACTATCAATATCATATATATGTTCCAATACATGAGATAATACTACGCAATCATATTTTTTATTAATATTTGATTCTCCAATATCATAAGTATCTACATTAAATTTCTCTGATAGTAATTTTGCTAATACACAGTTTCCTGCACCATAATCAATAATATTATGTATATTTGAATCTAATTTTTTTATTAAATAATCGGCACATCTTTTGTTTTTATCATCAATAATTTCTTTTAATTTATAATTATTATTTTTTTTATAATAATTATCATAATCATTTTGATCATTTTTAGAACTATTATAATAGAAATAGCAATCATCGCATTTATAAATCTCTAATTTATTATCTAATTCAATACTATTTACGAAAGATAATTCTAATTCTAAAATTTTATTATTACTAAATTTATTACAACAATAACAAGGCCTCATATAACTATAATTTTAAAAATTCCTTTATTTTATCGCATACATAATCAACATCTTCTATTGTCATTCCGTGATGTGCTCCTAATAAAAATCCTTCTGCCATGATAAGATCTGCATTTGGAAATACTTGTAAATATTCTCTGTATGCAGGATGTCTTGTTATGTTTCCAGCAAAACATACTCTCGTTTGAATATTATTCTCTTCTAAAAAAGTTAAAAGTGGCATTCTATCTTTAGTCATTAATGCAATTGCTAACCAATCACTATTATATTTATTATTTGGTAATAAAATTTGTTTTACATCTTTTAAATTTTCGAAATATCTATTAAATATAGTTTTTCGTATTTTTCTAATTTCTTCTAATCTTGATACTTGTACTAATCCAAATGCTGCATTCATTTCTGAAGATTTAAAATTATAACCAACAACTTCATATAAAAATTTATAATCATAAGGAATTCCATCAATATTATATTTAAATCTTGGAATCATTTCTTCGGTATTATCACCAATTCTTCCCCAATCTCTAAACATTAATGCCTTATTTAAATATTTCTCATTATTAAACATAACCATTCCTCCAGATCCCGCAGCAGTTATTAAATGACTAGAATAAAAACTTGTAATAGAAATATCAGTTTCTGATGTATATGTTATTGTATCAGCGGAATCTTCAAATAAAATTAAATTTGTTCGTTTTCTAATTTCTACCCAATCTGGTTTAGATCCTATTAAATTTGGTAATAATATTAATTTTGTTTTTTCTGTAATCTTCTCACATACTTGATCAGGAGATGGAACATATGTTCCTAAATCGACATCACAAAATACTGGTTTTAGTCCACATTGGAGAATTGGTGCGACTGAAGTTGCAAATGTACATGCTGGTGTAATAACTTCTGATCCTTTTTCTAAATTAAGAGCACTTAAACCAAGAAGAATTGCACTTGATCCACTATTTACAAATAATCCATATTTTTTTCCAAATAATTTTGAAACCTCTTGTTCAAATTGAATTGTTTTAGGTCCATTTCCTGCTAACCACCCATCATTCAAACAATCAATAACAGCATTTATCTCAGCAGATCCATATGCTTCTTTTTGATTAGGTGCATACCATACTTTCTTTGACATGAATAAATATATATTTATTTATTTATGTATGAATTAATTCTCTTTAAAATATATTTCTAAATCTTTTAAAAAATCATATACAGTATCCTTATATGATTCAAAGAATTCTTTATATGCAAATTCTCCTTCTGCAAGAGTATCTGTAGCAAATTTAATTTCTTCTTCTGAATTTCCATATGCTATACCATAATTATAAATTTTATTATTTCTGTTATAAGATTTGAAATATTCTTCTTTTGTTTTATCTTTTGTTGGATATAATATTGTTATACATCCACAAATAACCGCATATATCGTAAACATACTATTTGGATCATAACAATAGAAATATTTACATTCATTAAATATATCACATATTTCTTGATGACTTGCCTTATAATCAATAAATATACTATCATTTGGATGAAAAAATGTGATATGACCATGATACTGATATCCTTTTTTTATAACATAACATGTTTTTATTCTTTCTGTTTTATTGTTATTTTTAAATATTTTACTAAAATACACATTTGATAATATTTTTGCTGTCTTATTATTAGTATAATTATTCCAATTATAAATTAAATCTGTATTTTTCCAAGTTGAAGAATAATTATAAATATACTGCAATAACCATCTAATGACATGTTTACAATTTAAAGGATTTCCATCAACAAATTCAGAATATACTACAATTGTATTATCGTCAAATATTTCGTCCTTATCTGTATAAAATGTATTTGGAAATGTATATGTTGGTTTGCTTCCATCTGGTATATATATTTTTGAATAAAAATTTGGATGATTTAAATCATTGATATTTTGACATAAATAATTCATTACAACGTATCCTCCACAATTCCAATCTACTGGTAAAGTATCAATAACTATTTTTATTCTTCTATCCTTCAAATCTATATATCGTTTATCATATATTTTTAAACTTTCTTCTAATCCTAAAAATTCAATGTTATATTTATTTAATAAATTATTATTACCAGTATAATTATTTATAGATGTTTTTTTAATTATTTTAATATTATCATGATTGTTTATAATCAATTTTGCAATTTCTGATAACTTATATTTCTTTTCATAACAAAGATTTACAGTTTTTTCTAAATTAGGATAATTTTGAATATAATATTTTATAACTTTAATAAAATCTAATTCATAGAAAAAATCAAAATATTTATCTTCATTTATTGTTAAAATTGTATTATCATTTCCTGCAATAAAACATGCTTTAATAAATCTATCTTTCTCTTCATTTGCATGAAAGATATTGAACAATCTCAAGTTATAAACATTTTTATATTCTAATGACTGTTTATGTATTAAATATTTTGATTTTCCATATTTGTCTTCAGGAATTGTTTTCAATTCATTTTCAAATCTATTTAATATATCTGTTGATCGATCATAAATTGCTGCTGAATCAAGATTAATTATCATTTTAAATTTATCCGATAATTTCATCAAATTATTAAACATTTCTACATTTTTTTCAACTGTATCTTCTGGATCATCTTTTGTTCTTCTACCCCCTATTATTGCTGTATGAATTAATATATCAAACTCATTTGTTTCTAAATAACTCTTTACATCTTCATAAGATAATATATTTAATTCTGTTCTTCCTAAATTTGTTATATCATATAGATATGATAATTTATTTTTTATTATTTTTGCTATATTACCATTACCACCTGTTATTAATATTTTCATATATAAATATATAAATATATAAATTAAAAACTCTATATAAATACAAAAGAATTAATTAATAATGAAGATAAAAGTTAGTGATTATATAACAAATTTTCTTGAAAAAAATAATATTAATACTCTTTTTACAATTACTGGAGGTTTTGCAATGCACTTAAATGATTCTTTTGGTAGAGGAAATTTTAATACATATTATCAACATCATGAACAAGCATGTGGATATTCTGCGGTTGGTTATGGAAAAATAACAAATAAACCATCAATCGTTTTAGTCCCATTTCCTGCTAACCATCCATCGTTTAAACAATCAATAACAGCATTTATTTCAGCAGATCCATATGCTTCTTTTTGATTTGGTGCATACCATACTTTTTTTGACATAAATAAATATATATTTATTTATTTATGTATGAATTAATTCTCTTTAAAATATATTTCTAAATCTTTTAAAAAATCATATACAGTATCTTTATATGATTCAAATAATTCTCTATATGCAAATTCTCCTTCTGCAAGAGTATCTGTAGCAAATTTAATTTCTTCTTCTGAATTTCCGTATGCTATACCATAATTATAAACTTTATTATTTCTATAATAAATTCCTGATTTAAAATATTCTTCTTTGGATATATCCTTAAATGGATACAATATTGTTATACATCCACACGCAACCGCAAATATAGCATATGCACAATTTGGATCATAACAATAAAAATATTTACATTCATTAAATATTTTTGCAATTTCTATATTATTAATACCTCCAAATGTTTCTATATGATTTTCAATTCTAATACTATCATATGGATGAATAAAATTAATATTTTTGTGAAATTGAAATCCTTTTCTAATAATATAACATGTGTTTGTCCTTTCTTTTTTATTAAAATTATAAAATAAATTATTATAAAATGGAAAACAAAATTGTTTATATGTTTTATTAGTTGGTTTTTCAAAAAAATAAATTAAATCAGTATTCTTCCAATTTGATCTTACAAATAATTCATTATCATTACTATTACAAATATATCTTACAACATGTTTACAATTTAAAGGATCTTCTCTATGAAATTCACAATATAACACAATTGTATTATCATCTATTATTTCATATTTTTCTAAAAAATCATTACAAAAGATATTTTCATATTTTGGAGTCTGGTCACAATATAATTTAGCATAAAAATTTGGATGATTTAAATCATTTATTATTTTTGCTAAATAATGTTGAACCACTGCTGCTCCCCAACCTAAAAATAAAGGAAAACAATGAACAAGTATTTTTATTCTCCTATCCTTCAAATTAATATATCGTTTATCATACATTTCTAAACTTTTTTCTAATCCTAAAAATTCAATATTATATTTCTTTAATAAATTATTATTACCACTATAATTATTTATAGATGTTTTTTTAATTATGTTTATATTACTATGATTATTTATAATCAATTTTGCAATTTCTGATAACTTATATTTCTTTTCATAACAAAGATTTACAGTTTTTTCTAAATTAGGATAATTTTGAATATAATATTTTATAACTTTAATAAAATCTAATTCATAG
>Ga0209188_1000971_pt1 | contig 24825 bp, 27 predicted proteins | sample C_130625_EF_Meta_FD_187307 | JGI IMG/M metagenome (GOLD analysis project Ga0209188, IMG submission 187307) | Freshwater microbial communities from Lake Croche, Canada to study carbon cycling - C_130625_EF_MetaG (SPAdes) (version 2) | ecosystem: Environmental > Aquatic > Freshwater > Lake... | reverse complement strand
AGAACGCTGATTTAGGGCCTAGATAAGAGATAGTAGAAATAGCATCTACTAAGTCTGGATCTTCCAATGTGTAATGGGTAGTCTTACCATCTTCCATAACCTTAATGGTATTAGGTGGGTACTTGCCATCCATTGGCTTTGCTTTAATAGCCGCACCCATGTTCTCTGCTGCTTTAACAGTTTTAAATGCCGCCTGATTCTTCATGGAAGCAGACAGAATATGAGACCAGTTAAGCAAGACGTTTTCCATTAAGTCATTAGTTTTCTTCTCGCCACCTTTAAGGGCCTTGGAGAAGTATTGACCAGTTAGTTTAGATGAAGCATTAACTGAATTGACATCACCATCTTCCATAACTTTATAGAAAGGAATGTAGTTAATATCATTAGAGAATACTTGGTAGGCTTGTCTATCAATTAATCCAGACTCAAGGGCTACATCTAATACAGATTTGTTAAGCTGGTTTTCTTCTGATCTGGCTTTTTCGTAAACTTCTTTACGAGATTTTCCATCAATTGTGCCTTTAGTAAGATTATCACGACCAGCAACTAATGCGGCATCAAATGAACGCTTATCTGCTGGCATCTGGGAATCACGAGTTAAAGCTTTCCAGATTTGGTACTGATCTACTTCTTTGCCCAACGGGGACAATATTTCTAATAATCCTTTAGTGCCTGGACGAATATCTAAAGCACCATCATTTATGTAAACCTGTCCATGTTCCAAAAGACCTTGCAGACCACCATCAACAGACTTAGATAAGCGAGCCATCATATAACCTTCAGTGCTATATTTCTTAATTGCACGGAATTCATCAAATACGCCAGTCACCATTCTCTCAAAGAAGTTGTCTTTTAGGCTCTCAAACTTCTCGCCAACAGTAGCTTCTTCTTGGGCAAATTGTTTTTTGATAGCTTCAGCATAGGATTCATCCACACCTTCAAATGAGGCTTTCATGGTAGCTCTACTGAACAATGGCGCTTGATCTTCCGCAGACATTGGGCGTATTGGATTATTTTTTACCGCCTCTGTGGTAGTAATGTAATCCATGTAGGCTTTAAAAGTCTCATTAGGTAAATACCCTTGGTTTTTGATCATACTAAAGATTTTGCGCAAACCATTGGCAATCTTGGAGAAGAAGCGATCAACTACTGATAATGGCTTCTCAGAAGTAGTAGCCCAGCGAGATACTTGATCTGCATACCATTCGCTAAAGCTAGTCCAATAATTATTGTATCCATCCAAATCCTTAGCCATCATTGATTCATTTGATAACTTGGTGGTTTGTGCAGTTTTCTTAGCTCTTAAATCTTTCAATAACTCTCTAGCGGTTGCAGTCTTTTGTTTTGCAAGCCATTTCTCATGCTCAACACGAAGTGATTTTTTAATTTCAGGAGAAGCATTGTTATACACCTCTTGCTGATGGGCATGACCCATTTCATGCGCAATAGTCTCAAGCATTTTGCTAACGCTGGTAGACTTTTTAAATAGAATATAACGATCACCGTTAGACAACAATTGAGTTACACCATTCTCTCTAGTGTTGTAACTAGCATCCTGAATTCTTTTGAATGGGCCATTGAAATTATCTCTATTTGCAATAGCATCTTCGTATGTACTGATATAAATGTTGTTTTTTAAGCCAAACAACTTCTTCCATTCGGAGATTACTCCAGACAACTTAGGATCAATGTCTTTTGATAAAGCTACGCCATCTTTATCAAACTTAATAAAACTCTCCGCCTTATCAAGTTTTTCTTGAGCTGCATCAATTTTTTCTTTAGCCTTAAGAAGGCGTTTAACTTCTTCAGGGGTAAATAATTTTTGCTCGTCTACATTAACTTTATTGATGGGTCTATTTAGATATCTAGTACTCTTAGAGGCTATATAAACTGGATCTCCAAATAGGTTAAATGCTCTGATTAAAGCAATGTCACCTTCTTGCCAGACTACTTTACCGCCATGTTTATCCTTAGCAACAGACTCGGCATCTTTCTTTTGTTCTGCTGTGGCTTTAGAAAACTGTGCCTCTTCACCAACATAGCCAAATTTCTTAGCATTTGCTAATGATTCAGGACTCATAGCCATAGGAATACGGGTCAAACCTTGATCACGGAAATAAGCATAACGGTGTCTGCCATTACCAAAATGGACATGACCTTTATCATCAACATAAACTTCTGGAGCTTCTACTGAATCAGCGGTCTTAATAAAGTCTTCAAACTGTTGATATCTTTTACCAATACCACCTTTGCCTTCTTTGCCTACATAAAAGTTACTATCTTTTTCAAAGTTGGCTTCAAATGGGGCAACATTGACATAGGCAAGCTTTTCTCCAGAACGCTCATCTACTTTATTAATTGTTACTGGAATCTCTCTTCCATTAACATTAACTGTAAATTTGCCTTCCATTGTGGATTTAGATGCCTCTGGAATCTCTGGCTTTTCTTCTGTTACTTGTTCAGCTACAGCTTCTTCTGGAACACCTTTGACTCTATCTTCTAAGTTATCAATACGACTTTGAAGATGTTCCAAATCCATCATGTTGCGGGTGTTGTTTAGCGTAGGAACAAACTCGCCAGCCAATGCTCGGCGTATATATTCACGCATATTTTCAACACCACCAACACTGGTATTTTGATCAAAATCTGCCTCAGTTAAGATGCCATCATTTACAGCTGCTAAAGCTAAATCATCTATACCCCATCCATCATCCCTAAACATTCGATGTGGAACACGAGTTTCTAAACCAAGATCAGATCTTTCTTTAGAGTTAACACCATAAGTCATTAGCCATTGTTTAAAGTCATCTGGCTCCTTCATGAGGTTTTCTTTAGCCTTATAAAGGCTCATTAACTCAATCTGGTCTGGGTTTGGATTAACGGCTACATTCTCGGTAAGCTCACGCTCTCCGCCTTTTTGACCTTTGTTCTCTGGGTACTTGACATACTTCTTACCGTTCTTCTCGTAGATCGTGCCGTACTTAGACTGGATATTGCCTTCAGCATCCGTAAAGACAAAGTGATCTAAACCTTGTTCATTCTCAGTTCTTGGCGGATTTAAATAGTCCTCTACAAATCGTGGGGTAATAAACTCGCTACGATTGAGATATTTGTCAATGTTGTCTTTAATCGTTTTGCTCTTAGTCTGAGCTTGAATGGCCAGTAATTTAGCTCGAATCTGGTCGGCTGTCTCTGGATTAGTTAGATCGGCATTAAGTACTTCAGGGTCTTGATAAAGGGTTGAGTTTGGATGAAACCCTAAACTTTTTAAAGTTTCTGGAGTAACAATATTATTGAACGCTGAAAGAGCCGCCTTATCAGCATCCTTGGCAGCCATTATCTTGTCATATTCTTCATAGATCTTTTTGATCTCTGGACGGTTCTTAAAGCCTTCGATTAAGCGTTTTTTGGCGGCATCTTGATCTGCCTGTGGCGTAATAGATGCTTCAGTTATTTGAGTTGGCTTAACGGGTACAGGCTGGAATTCTGGTCGTGCCAGATAGTCCTGAATGTTCTTGCGAATCTTTGGATTGGCATTAGGATACTTTTTAAGGTATGACTCAAGCTCTGCCTTTACTTTAGCGGCTTGTTTTGGATCAGCTATGTCAGCACCAAGCACATCTGCATTTTTATAGATGTTTGCTTTAGGGCTGATGCCAAATGACTTAATTGTATCTGCAGTAAATGTGCGCTCCTTTAACTGCTCTGGCGTAGGAATGCCATACTTCTCCGCCATTCCCTCTTCAGATAATTCATTTGGAACTACTTGGGCAAATTGATTGCGCTCACTAGGGAATGTAGTTGTGCCATCAGGGTTTACGATGATAGGGGTATAAATTCCACTACCTTCTACATTAGAATCAAATCCAAGTTGTAACTGGACTTCTTCTGGTTGGTTGTTTTCAGCGGCTCTTTTCTTAGCATCTTCAACTAACTTTTTAGCACGCTCTAATTCGGCTGCACTGGCTTTATTAACAATGCTTGATGGAAGTCCAAATAAGCCACCGCCCAATGCACCCATACCAGCTGCCGCGCCCACACCTTCCATGATGTCAGCTTCTGGCTTAACTTTTTGGAACTCAATGTTGGAGGCTAATTTACCACCACCCTCTTCAACAGATTCACTAAGAATCTCGCCTAATGTACCTTTTATGATTCCTGTCTTAGGTGCGCCAGCTGCGCCACGAGTTAAGGCTCTCTCAATGGTTGCGCCAGGGCCTATAGAGGTTAACCCTGTCAACGCGGCTGCTTCAACGGCTGCTTTACGACCTCCAGCAAGTGCTTCTTCACGGGCTTGTTCTTCTGGGTAGCCCTGTATCATTCTTTCATTAAAGATGCGCTCATAGGTGTCTGTACCAATGTCTGCGCCCTGCATGATTGCACTAGTAGCAATAGCACCACGAGTACCAGATTTAGCTAGAACTTGTTCTGTAGCATTGCGCATCAGAAGTCTTACGCCCTGTTTGGTAGCATAGCCACCACCCGCAGTTCCCAATAGCTGTGGGGCTTGCTCAAACATAAAGGAAGACAATAGGGATGGGTCTTTTAATGTCTCAGCAATGGCTACACCAGCTTGACTAAAGAATCCTTCAGCTTGTGAAATCTTTTTTTCTCTTAATGCTTCTCTAGCTTTAATAGGGACAGACTTAGCTTCTTCTGAATATGTCTGTAGATTACGACCTAACTGTTGTAGACCGCCTTGATCCATGTCTCCAGTAACTAATCCATAGACTTGCCCCGGATATTGAGCTAATGAACCTAAGCCTGAACCAGCGCTAGATAATACATCTTTGCCAATCTCGCCAAGAGTACGGCTTTGTTTAGCCGCAACCTCTGGAAATTGCGGGAGAATGTCTTGTTGAATAGCAGTATTAATCTGCTCAGGCGACATTGATTCAGGAAAGTTTACCTGACCAACTCCCTCTACATTGACGATTGGCATAAGCTTATTGACTTAATGATCTTGATTTAAGATTATAGTTCAATACTGGTGCAGATTGGGCTGGAGAAGAATAAACTCCTGTATTTTTAATTAATGCTTGATAAATGGGATCAGTTCTCTTAGCATTTTCATATGCCTCAAGCTGTTTAGCGGTTGGAGTAACACCTTCCATGAAGAACTGTTTGCGTAACTTGGCTTCATATTGAGTTAAATTATCAAGATCTTTATCACGCATACCTTCAGACAAAGCCCGCTCTTTGCGTTTATTTTCTTGACCATAGTAAAGAGCCTTAAGATCAGCAGACTGTAAAGCGTTCTGTTCTGCAGCACGTCTAGCTTTAGAAGCAGATAAAGTTTCTACACCTTTTGCGCCACCTTGACCAATATTAACCATAGCGTGTTGGGATGTTCCACCAAGCATACCCAAACCAGCAGCTAACAGCGCAAGGTTTCTATCTTCCTTAGCGCTTTCTTTAATCTCTGCTCTTCTTTGGGCATTATCCGCAATCATTTCGGCAAAAACATCACGCTCTGGGTTAGCTTGTTGCTGTGCAGTATGGTTAGCAAAAATGCTTTGTAAATCTTTTCCACTAGGCTCTATCTTTGCAACTTCTTTGGGGGCGGGCTTAGCGGCTTCTTTTCTTTTTTGAATATTCTCATATTCTTTTTGAGTAATTTTGCCGTTTGCCAAAAGGTTTTCTGGAGAGCCTGTAATAGTGCTTTGAAATGAACCCATACCTGGCTCAGTAATTACGGGCGCACTTCCCATTGGATCTACATAATCACCTTCATAAAAATGGCGAACTTCACCACCTTGGGCATACTTCATATAGCCTTGAGTTTCTCTAGGAAGAGCCGATAGACCAGCTTGTGAGCGCAAAGCTTTGTCCACACGCCCTGGGCCTGCGTTATAAGCGGCTAAAGCCAATTGTGGATCTTTGTATTTATCCAACATCTGCTTAAGGTATACGGCACCGCCATATAAGTTTTGATCTACATTCTTACGATCTACGCCTAATTGTTTAGCAGTGGCTTCCATTAATTGCATTGGGCCATAGGCACCAGCTTTAGACATCGCAGTAGCTGGGTCTTTTAATCCACCAGTCTCTTTATTTAAGGCATGAAGCATTAAGCGTGGATCTAAACCAACTTTATTAGCCATTTCAACTGCTTTTGCTTCTAATGGATGCCCGCCAGATTTACTTTCTGGCATAACATATGAAGCAACTTTAGCTTTGGCAGACTCATAAGAATCTGGAAGCATACCTCTTAATTTTCCAAGTCCATGTCTAGCCATTTTGTAGACATCGCCAATGGAAGAACCCATATTCATATCGGCATCTTCTCTAGCCATATCATATGCTAGGTCTTCTGAATCATCTACATCTCCACCATCACCAAATGCAATAATGCCACCACCAGCCATACCCATAGGCTGAGTAGCTTGACTAGCAATACCAACATCTTCTGGGCCTTGTGGCATAGGTTGAGCCATCTGTTGTGGCATAGGAGGAGCTGGGTGTTCAGCTTGAGCAATCTCACCCATATACTTTTCCATTACAGTAGGCTGTACGCCACCTTGAGAAGCTAATTGTTTTGCGGCATTCATTTTAGCAGTAGACTCAGCTAACTCAGCTTTCTTACCAAGAATCGGCATAACCATATCTTTAGGAATTTGACCATTCTGCGCCATCTGCATAATCAATGCTTGTGGCAATTTGGCTAAATCAAGAATATTGTTAGATTGGTGTTCAGTTTCTTTGAGTGCGCTTAATATGCTCATATTATTTTCCAAACATATTGTAGAGAGACAGGCCTGTTAATCCCATGCCAGCCAATTGACTAGCAAAGCTTGGAGGAGGGGTTGTAGTAGTCTGTGTACCACCAGTCTGAGTCAATGGAATACCACGGGCTAAATTGCTCATTGTTTCCACATTGGTTAATGGTTGATTTAATTTAGCCATTAAATCGTTATATTGCGCATCTAATTGATTTTGTTGGACGTTACGTTGTAGGTCACCATAAGCGCCTTGAGCTTTGGTAATGTCCATTTGACCAGCTTCTTGTGCTGTTCCTAATGCACCCATAGTAGAACCTAATTGACCATAACCAGCCGCTTGAGCCAACTGAGATTTACGGGCATCTTCAAATGCGTTCTGCGTACCTGTAGACTGAATCTTTGCCATTTGAGTTTGAAGGTTACGATCAGCTTCAGACTGCATCAAAGCATTACGAGCACCGCCATAAGATCCCTGACGAGAAGAAGCTAAATTAGCTCCCACCAACTGTTTTTGTGCGTCACGCAAAGCTTCAGCTTTATTAACATCCACCACATTTTGCATATATGGAGACATAAATGCTTGAGTTTGGCTAGGATCAGTAATTCCTTGCAAAGTACCAATTCCAGCACTTACAGCGTTGGTTCCTTGCCCATACTGACCGGGAAGGGTCATATTTTGTAATGTATTTCCAACCTGTGTTTGCATTGGTGAAAGTGAAGCAACACGACCAGCACCAGCTAATCCAGCCTGTTTTAAAGCATTACCATACATTTGGTCATAAGATTGACCTGTAATGGTTTGGGCTGTAGGTAATACGCCACCCTTGTCAGTAAGGTATGGTTGTAATATTGCTGGTACGTCTGTTAAGGCTGACGAGACCGAGGTAGATGTTGGCATATTTGTCCTTTACGCAGTTAAATATTTGCGTGGGTTAATTTGTTTACCTTGCTTCTTGGTGCCTGTACGAGCTTGGCGAACCTTATCCATCATTGAATATAGTTGTTTTGCCCCTGCTTTGGAAGAACCATTTCCTAGATGTGAGACAACATCTGCTGGAACAATGAACTCACCATCAGCAAGACGGGCTTCTTGTTTTCCATTAATGGTAGCTGGAATAGAATCGCTCATACCGTCTCCGCCACCCGAAAGAAAATGTTCTTCTGCAATACCACCAGCAGCAAATGTTTGTTGCGGAACAGTATTACCAATCATAGACATAATTCCACCACGCTCAAAATTTTGCATAGGGGTCTGGGTAGGCATACCTGTTTGATCATCAGGTGGGTTCATTAATACATTACCGCCTGCTGCGTAAAGTAAAGTAGATCCACCTGTAGGCTCTTTATCGTACAAGGTATCGTCTCTAGAACGACCAGAATATAAAGTTGGTGCTTGTGAAACATTACTTGTATCTGCACTTGTTTTTAGTGGGTTAGCTGATACAGCGGCTCTAGCAGTTTCAATTTCTTTATCAATCCTTGCTGCCGCTGCATTATATTCAGCATTACTGATAGATCCAGAAGAGGCTTGTTGATCTAAATATTTCTTTTGTTCTTCAAGTGCCATTAAACCAGAGGCACCAATTACTAAAGGTATTCCAGCTTTCATCAATGTTCCAGATGGCAAACTAGCAGTTCCACTAATAATGTTTTCAATGCCAGTATATGTTTTTCCCATATTTTCCAAAGCGCCACTACCAAGATTTGAAGCTTTAGTGCCTAAATTACTATAGGTTTGTGGGCTTGTAAGGCTATCAAATCCTGACTGAACGCTGTTAGCCGCATTAGTTGCGCCTTCGGCAATGTTAGATCCAATTTGAGACACGCCACCACTAATATTTCCACTCATGAATTTGTCCATGACGGTTGGTGGTGGAATTGCATTACCAGATAAAGTGTCTCCTACAACTGAACCATAAGGTAATCCTGTAGCTGGTGATATATTTTGGGCTGCATTAATGCCTGCTGTTGTAGCCGCATTTGCAGAGTTAATTGCACCTTGAGAAATGTTTGAACCTAGATTGGATGCAGCTGGTCCAGTCCAGCCTTGAGAAGCATTTAGATTGGCAATAGCATCTGTTGTTGGTGCTGTAGAACTTTTTGCTGCTTCTGCTACGATATCTGAACCTGTTTTAGCTGCTGCATTAGCAGAACCTTCAGCAGCCGCTTGGAATCCTTTGGACAACTCAGATGCGCCATAAGCCATTGCACCGCCCATAATAGCGCCCTGAAGGTTAAATTGATTACCTTTGCGCATTACGCCAGAACCATTTAAAGCACCAAGACCAACCATAGCAGCTTGACCAACTCCCGGAATAAATGAAGCGGCTACTGTACCGACAGTACCCCAACCGCCCGGAATGGCTTTTGCTACGGATTTATCAAGGTTTACAAGGGCATTATCAACACCCGGAATCTGTTTAAGGGTAGCATTATAAACTGGTTGGACTACAGCTTTAACTGCTTTTGTTCCAATATCGGCTACGCTACTACCAAGATCTGTAACTGCTCGTACTGGGTTTACGCTACCACCACCCTCAAGTGTCATACCACGGGAAAATGGACCTTTTCCACGGGGAGAGAAAGCATTAATTGGAAGGGTTGAATCTAAGCTATATCTCATTTAACTGCTCCCATCCAATAGTATCCAGGTTTATCTGACTTATCGACAGGAATACCCGCTGCCAACATTAGTTTAATTAAATTTTTATCAGGCATTTCAGTGCCATAAGCCTTTTGAATGCCAGACCTTAGTAATTCATCATGGAAATACTTTAGTGCCGCTGCAAGACGATGTGGTGGATCTACTGTATATAAATGCAAATCTACCTCATTATTACCAATTTTTGTGACTACCAACACTGTATTGTTTTGTTGCAATAAAATGGCTTTTCCAGACTGTACTAGGTCATTGATGGCCATAACAATCTTTTCTGCGCCTTCCGCTTGGGAACGGGCATCATTTGCAATAATTTGGGACGCAGATAATTTATGGTCTACATTGAACATGAAAGCCTCATACAGGTAATTTGGGTTAATTTTATCATGTTAAACAGCTTCTGCGCCACTAGCAGTTATAGTTAATCCAATAGCAGAACCTTTAATCTGGATGGTTCCAGCTTCGTTCATAATCTGTACCCCAGTCCAGCGATAGGTTGTGTTAGCGGCAATAGAATAAGCGTATAAAATAGCGTTAGCAGTAGTAGCTGAGCCACCAGATGGCACTAAATGGACATTTACGGTTAAAGCTCCAGCCGTGGTATTGCAGATATTAAGGTCTTTTACAAAGGTTCTAAAGCCAGTTGGGGTTGTATAAAGCGTTGCTATAGTGCCAGTAATGGCAGCTTGACCTAATTGGGTTGGGGTAATATCGTAGTAAGCCATTACAGTCCCATCCAAAGAAGCACATTAGCTGAGTTTTGTTGCATAGATGCTTGTATGTTGTATTGATCTAAACGGTTAAAGTACAGACGCAAAGCATTCTGGAATTGATCCATTTGGTTGCGATCATACTCTTTTGGCTGTATCGGAAGGGAGGGGGAGCGTACTTTATAGTTTGCCATTAGCGTTTTCCATCTGGTCTGCCATCAAGCCTTGGGCTACCTAATTGCCACTGTACCCCAATATCAGATGAACTAATTTTAAAACCCATTTGACGTGCTCTAGCCCGCAGGAATATTTGGTTTGTATAAACATCTACCGCAGTTTCTATAACATTTTTGGCTGGAGAAGTAGCATATGCTGAACCTGGAAAGTTTCTAGGTTTCATTGTAATAAGTACAGATGGAGTAGGGTTAGTAATCATATTAGATCCACTAAACTCTATATCAGGAATAATCCGTTTAATTAATAAGAATTGCTCACCATCCACAATATCAAAGTCTGAAGACTGAATATAGGAAGCCATAGGCAGAATATCGTCATCTACACCTATTTCATGGTTATAAATATACTGAGAACCATCTGCTCCACCAACCGCCTGTGGATATGCTCTTAATGGGCTGTCATTCCAAGCGGTACGGTTAATAGAGCCATAGTACCAAATCTTGTCAAAATGGTTGTAAATTACATAGGCATCATTGACTGAGCTATTGGCTGTTGGGTATGCCCACCAGACTTCATTCCACTGCTCATTGGTTCCGCAAATCACTTGATCCATCTGATCAAAGTTAATGTTTTCAAATACATGGTTTCTTAGAGTGCAAGGAAGAGTGTCTACACGACCAGAGTAGTGGTAGAACTTATCTGTGCCCATCCAAAATGCTTGGCTACTTACGGTAGTAACAGCACGAGGACTGGCTATGGAGATGTTGTCTGACAATTCTTGCAAACCAAATACATCAGTGGTTCCCAAAAACTGTAAAGAGTTAAGCGTAGCATTAGTAAAAACTAATATCTCTTGGCGAGTTGGGATGGCTCTGATAATGGCATCGCCTCGTGAAACCTTAATAAATCCAGCAGAATTTGTTACCAATGGAGTGAAGTTTGCTGGTTCATCTTGATTAGACCAACGGATAAGTAATGGATCAAAAGTAGAGCTACCATACGCAGTAGCCCCAAAAGCCAATAAGTGCTTATCGCCCTGAGAAACTAAAAGTTGCATTACCTTGGTGGGTACACTAGATGCCCCAGAAACCGTGGATAAAGGCACAGCTCTAGTGGCAAATGTACCATCAAGCGTCCAATAATATGGTGTTCCGTTACGAATGTTTGCTACAAGATCATTGTCAAAGTTATCAAAAAACCAATCTCTTTGAAAAATTTTAACAGGCGTAATTGATCCTGTGCCCCATCCGTTGCTACCCCAAGCACCAGCGCCCCAGCCATATCCGTAAGTATTGACCAATGGACCGACATCAATATCATACTTAGCGGTAACTGTAGCACCGCCTTTAGCCGTATCAGACCCATTGGCAATTGCAGTAACTTTAATAGTGTAGGTATATGCGCCAGAATTGACTGTTAAAATTTCATAACCATAAGCAGCGTTTAAAACGGCTGCGGTAATATTCCCGCCAAGGCTGGTAGCACCTGAGAAAGTCACATAATTTCCTACGGCAGGGGTGTAGGAAGTATCTGTGGAATAAGAAACAGTTAATGTGGCAGAACCACTGGAGGCTGTAAAAGGACCAGCAGATGCACCTAACGTAGTAGATGTGTGCTGTGTTGGGGTAATATCGTAAAGGTTTGAACCAGCATTAATGTACAGTTTTTTATTTGTACCAACTGCCATCAAGTTATCAGATGTGCTGGTAATCCAAGTAAACATCTGACGGCAAGTGCCAATTAGAACTTGAACAGTGTTTTTTAACCAACCGCCTATTTTTTGTGGTTGCCCAGAACGAAAGCGTACTTTATCCCCAGCGTACCAGCCACCTTCGTTTGTATAGTTGCTTTGGTCTCTGTTTAAACCTGGCTTAAATTGTAACTTTTGCATTGTCATGGGGTTTACCCTAACATCTTAAGTGATTCGTCTTTTACTTCAGAAACACGCTTAGACCATCCCTTGCCAAATACAGGGAATGTCTTTAATGATTGTAAAAACTCTAGCCGTTTAGCGCAATAATCTTCTATTAACTGGGCGGGATCAGTTTTCTTCACTAATGCAAGAGTAATGCTACCAAAGTCGCCATCAGGAGTAGCACCAACACACGACTGTAAAAACTTAATGGCTCGCCCAACTCCCGAGTTAACAGCGACATCAAAAACGCAATAGTCAATACCAGATATAAGATCATCAGCTCTGCAAGCATTCCAATATTTCTTTCTATATAAAGGTGCTACATCTGTTGCGGTTAATGACCGCATCTGTTTTTCATCTACTGGGTGTCCTACCCATTCTTCCCATACTCTAGCAGTCACTCCAAGGTTTGTCATTCCGCCAGGATCAGACTGGTGGTTTACGAAATTTCCTTCGTGTTTTAACAACAAGGCTAGGCATTGGTCAAAATTACCATTCATTTATTAAGCATCTTATCTATGGCATTATTTTTATCAGAACTGCCTTTAGAGCTACCAAAGTAGTAAGCCACAATTTGCGTAGCAATTGCTGAAAGAACACCTAAAACATAAATTAGAATGTCTTTACGGGTAGGATCAATAGTGCCTTTATCAAATAATACAAATCCAAACAAACCAAAGGTGGCAATAAGAACACCCAAAGCTAGAACAGGAGTAATAATTTTATTAAGATAAGGAGCTGCATCAGAGGTTGCTATAGCAGATTCACGTTCTCTAGCAGAAGAAACATCGCCTAGATAAGCTTTAGTAAGTTCGGTATCATTAGCCATTTTTGCTAATTCACCACTCTGTTGCATTTGTAACAATTCTAGTTGTGCTTTTGCTTTTTGCTCAGGGTCAGGAAAAAACTTATCAATAAGCTTAGAACCAATATCAAGAATTGCGCCTAATGGAAACATAATTTATCCTATGAGTGCTGTTACTTCATCAGCGGTTAAACCGAGTTTTGCCAATTTAGCCAATGCAGAAGCCTTTGCATCTTTAGCGGCTTGCTCTGCTTGTGCCTCGGCAGATTGTAGTTCTACCAATTTAGCTTGTGCAGCAGCCAAGTCGTATTGGACTACTTGTTCGTTTTTGTCGTATGCCACATCGCCACGAATAGTTACGATTGCAGGATTTAATGCGTAAATTGCATCATGTAAATTTGCCATATTAACTTCCTGAAATTTCTAAAAGGGTAATTGTTGAACTTGTATTTCCACCCGTATTATTTGCATTAATTTGAAATTGCGATGTTCCATTAGTGCTTGCAAAATAAACTGCATAAGCTGTAGAAGATGTTGTTGATGGGGAATCTAAATATGCTGAGCTGACTGAAAAATAATTGCCTACTGATGAACCTGTATATCCAATGTAATCACTTATTGAAAAAATACTACTTCCAGCCCTGTAAATAGCTAATTGTCCAATATTGCTTGCGCTTGCAGATGTTTTTCCACAAGGAACACTTACTAATACCAAAATTTTACTTGTAGTGCTTTGTGGTGTAATAGAAACAGTTAATCCAGTTGCAGATAATGTTGAAGAAGTGGTGCTTGCTAAAGTTGAATAAGTAGCTTGCACGACTTGCAATACTGTTTGTCCACTACCATATAAAGATACTGACATAATCTATCCTTATACCAATTCGGCAGTAGTTGTAGCGTTGGCAATTTTTTCACGACCAGCAGTCAAGGTAGCTGTAAAGTCTGCATCGCTAACTGTGTTGGCAATACCCGCAAGGGTGTTTAACTGTCGTGCTTGAGCTTCTTGTACGGCTTGTGCGTTAAATTGGGCTAGCTTTATTGCACGGGCTTTTTCTAGGTTTACCGTTACAGTTGAGCCGTTTAGTTCCCATGCGTCAAAGAACTGAGCATCTGCACCTTGTGGCAACATAGAGTCATCAACAATAATTGCACCTGCTGGGCAGTCTTTTGCTAATACCGCTTTGATGTCAATTTCGCCTGTAGGGATGCAAACCGAAACACCACCATTGTCGTTAGTAAAAATTATAACCTGACTCATAAATACTCCTTAAATATGAAATTGATTGTTTTTCTTGCGATTATCCGACATTTGAATAACTTGCAAGTTGTTAGCAGTATGCAATCCACAAACTTTTTTACCTTGTAATGGAATTATATGGTCTACTTCGTATTGAATACCAGTTACTTTACTACACCATTTAGCTAAAGCATACTCCGTTTTAATGGCTTTTAAATCAGCCCAAGACGGCAATGCCTGTAATTCTCTTGCCCTTCTTTTAGCCATCAACGCATTTAATCTTGGGCGGTTTTGTGCGTTCCAAGCCGTTGTATATTCTTTGATGCGGTCTTTGTTTTGACCTACATAATTCTGAATATAAGCCTTCCATTTATCAGAATTAGCATCACGCCAACAAGTTACTTGTGCGGTTTTCTTTTCAGGATTAGCGGTTCGGTATGCCTTATCTTCTTGTTTTAGACATTCTTTGCATTTGCCACGCAAGTAACCACGCCTAGAATCCACATAGAAATCACTAGCGGATTTAGATACTGCACATTTAGTGCATACCTTGTTTTCCGTAGTAATTGCTTGTGACATTGTTTTTCCTTTAAATATGTACAATTACTGAACATCTTGCAGCATCTTCTAATGCACCACCATCATTCGTAGTCAAAAACTGTAAATTAGATGCTGTATATGTTGTGCTTGTTGATGGTCCAACAAATGACATAGAAGTTGTTGCGCTTGAACGAGATGCTGAACCAGCAAAAGCATAATTAGCACTAGCCAAAGCGTTTGTAAATGCCATTGTATAAGTTCCAGTAGAATTTCTAGTTACAGAACTACAATTATATGAACCATTAATTGTTACAGTTGTTGATGGGCAAGAAAAATATACCCAAGCCTTTGCACTACCTTGAATAGCATTAGTTGTTGCGGTGCTGTTTCCTGCACCATCTTGTAAAACATCCGAAACTATCGTACCCGCCATGATTTATCCTTATGAACTGAAGATTGCAACAGAAATTATTTGCCCATCAACATAAGCTTGACTGCCACCTAGGTTATAACCAGTTGAAATTTGTAATTGGGTAGTGCTTGCACCTGATGGAGTTATTACAGCCACATTATTAAATCCTGAAGTTAATGAAGCTGGTGACATTCCTATAACTGATGAATAAGATGAGCTAGATAAGGCAGTTGTAAAAGCGATTGTAAATTGACCGCTAGCTGTTCTTGTTATAGAGCTTACATTAAATGAAGCATTATTTACTGCTGGATTATTACCAGCAAAATTAACCCATGCTTTAGCAATACCTAAATAAGCATTATTAGTGCTAAATAAGCCTGTATCGTTATTAATTGTTGATGCTACGACTGTGCCTGCCATAATTTTTCCTTAAACAATTACCCAGCGTGAGCCAGTAGTTACTGTTACCACAAAGCCTGTACCAATTGTAATTGGACCAGATGACATTGCATTTGTGCTTGCGGGAATAGTGTAGCTTGCACCGATAGTCTGTGCATTTTGGTAGATACAGTTAGCCACGTTATATAGTGGGCTTGTGACACCTGATGTGCCGTCTATTGTGACTGCCATGATTTATCCTATTCGTACAAGATGTTAATAGAGCCAGCATCGAATGTGTCTGTGCCGTTTACTGTGGTGATGCGGATACGGTCTAGGGTGCCTGATAGGGACACGCTACCTCCACACAACCAAAAACGCGCGCTTGCGCTGTCATTTCCATTCCCAGCCGCTACCCAAATATTCGAGCCTACTAAAGTGCAAACAAGAGTTCCTGAGCGCACATAACCGGCAGAGCCGTCAGCAATAATTTGAAATCCAGTTGTAGGATTTGTTACAAGAGGCGAGTAACCATTGAGCGCACCAGTTGCTGAGGCTAAGTAGCCACTCGTTGTGGGACTTCCTGAACCTAATTGAACTTGAACAACTGATACGCCATTCGTACTCACACCATTAAACATCACCGTAATCCGCTTAACCCAACTAGGAATACCAGTAAAGTCAATACTTGTACCACTTGTAGAAGCCTGTGCAGTACCGCTAGTAATCAAAGAAGCACCAGCAGTATAAGAACTAATAGTCAAACCAGAAGACTGAGCTGTAGCAATAGTCGTGCCGTTACTCTGAATAGCTAAGTTACCAGATGTATCTGAGGTTAATATAACCCCGTTAGCGGTTGATGCGTTTAGAGTTGCTGTCATGATTTATCCATTACCATTCAAATACTACAATGCCATTAGCGCCTATACCAGCGGATGTACTTTGTCCACCTCCACCGCCACCACCATAATTTTGCCCATTTGAGCCAGCTCCATTAAATGCGCCAATGCCACCGCCTCCCAAAAAAGAGCTTCCTCCAATGCCACCTGCAGTTCCTACGGATGGATAAGTTGTAACTCCTGTTGCAGCTCCGCCACCAAAATTTATTGTTCCGCCAGACCCAAGACCACCTACAACACCCCCAACTTGGTTTTGTCCAGCAGCTCCTCCTGTAGCAGATATAGTGGTAATTGTCTGTGTTCCGCTGGCTACACTAGAAGTTTGTCCTGCTGTTGATGCTGCTCCACCATTTCCCACAGTTACAGATAATGTATTTCCAGGAGTTAAACTAGTTAGATAAGAAATTGCTGCCCCACCACCACCGCCTCCAGAGCCATAAGAACCTAAAGCACCTCCACCTCCACCGCCAACTACTGTAATTTTAAGCGCAGTAACTCCAGTGGGAATAGTAAATGTTCCTGAAGCTGTAAAAGCTTGACCTTGTACACCAGATGGTCCAAGAGCTACGGTACCAGTTACTGCAGGAAAAGTAATAGTATTTGTGCCAGCAACAGTAGGAACAGTTAAAGTAACAGCACCAGAAGTATCACCAGAAAGTACGACTTGACTCATAATTTATCCTTATAAAACAACCCAGCGACTGCCCGCTGGAACAGTTACGCTTACGCCAGCATTAAATGTAATTGGTCCAACTGACTCAGCGCTATATCCAGCAGGGATAGTATAAGATGTTGTGACTATTAATTGGTTCTGAACAAATACTTGATCTGATCCACCACCCGTAGCCCCGCCACCCAATTGACCCCAAGTACCACCAGAATAACCTTCATATCTTGAGGTGGTTGAGTTATAACGAATCTTCCCATTAGCGCCAGTTGGTTGCTGTGCCGTTGTTCCTACTGGTAGTTTTACTGCCCCAGTAGATGTAAATGAGGAATCAGCCGCAAAAGTAGCTGCGCCAGTAACATCCAAGGTGCCAGCAACAGATAAAGAACTTAAGGCTGTAATTGCATCTACCACGTTTGTGCCATTATTAAACACAAACATTGACTTACCAGCGGGGACTGTAACACCTGTACCAGTCGTATTTTTAATTGTTTTTGATGCAGTAGTACCGTTATTTATTAGGTATAACTTCTCTATTTGGCATCCAGAACCAAGGATTAAACTACCTACATAGCCTATACCAGTGCTTGACTCTGTGATGTTTAAACGTAGATTACGAGCTGTTTGGGTTGTATTAGTGTCTGTAAGTGTTACAGTAACATCAGCAGCGGTGGAAAAATTAACATCAGCAGAACCTGTAATAGCCTCTCCTAAAGCAACATCTAGATTGGTATCGGTCGTAACACCCCAAGTACCAGACTGTTCGCCAGTACCAATAAGTTCTACTTTTAGAGCTGAGTAGGTTGATGCCATAAATATCCTTTATTTCTGAGTATTATTTACCAAGACCCATGTTGTTGTTCCATCATTGCTGATTTGCGTCCATACCTGACCTGTGCCTGTGTTAATAACTTGCCAGCTATTTGTTTGTTCATTATTGATTTGAGACCATTGTGCGGTAGAACTATTAGAAATTGGGTTCCAAGCACCATTTTGGGTATTTACTATACCAAACCAACCACGCCCAACAAATTCATCTAATGATACCAAACTCTCGGTTATTTGGCTATTGAAGTTTGCTTGAGATGATATTAAATCCGCTAAAGTAATAGCTTCTGTTGCAGTGCCAAAGAAAATGACATATCGATCTGATGAATCTGCTAAAGTCTGGCTTTCGGTAATACTGCTAAATACCGCCTTTACAGTGGATTCAGAGTCTGCTGCATTACTGTTTTCCGTTATAGAAGACTGGAAGCTAACCTGAGAAATATCAATATCAGCAGCCGTTAAAGCCTCTATTAAGGCGGCTTGGAAGTTGGCTTGGGCAGATAAAATATCCGCTAAAGTGGTGTTTTCAGATAATATGCCAGCAAATGTGGCTTGTACCGATTGGGTATCAGCAAGGTCACTGTTTTCGGTAATGCTTGAATTTACCCCTTTAAATACCGTTTCTGTGTCGCCTAAAGTAGAATTTTCACTATTGTCGGAGTTAAAAGTAGCTTGAGCGGATTCAGAATCGGCAACGGTTGTTGGCTCGGAAATAGATGGGTTAAAGGCAATTTGTGCAGATTCGCTGTCAACCAATATAGAGTCTTCAGTAATAGAAGGGTTAAATGATGCTTGTGCAGACTCGCTGTCGGCTAAAGTTGCTGGTTCTGTAAGTTCAGAGTTAAATAATGCTTGGGCGGATTCTGTATCAGCAAGAGTAGATGGCTCTGTAATAGATGGGTTTTGTACGTAAATAGCGGACTCGGAATCGGCTAGGTTTGAATCTTCAGTAATGGAAGGATTTTGTACGTAAACCGCAGATTCACTATCAGCCAACGCAGAGTCTTCAGTAATAGACGGGTTTTGTACGTAAACTGCTGATTCAGAGTCGGTTAAAGTTGAATTTTCTGTATTAGAGCTTGCAAAAATACCAAAGACGGAAAGAATGTCAGCTAAAGTTGAAGCTTCGGTGATTGAATCTGTAAATGTAGTTCCACCTGGCGTATATATAATAAAGATAACGCCTTGTGAGCCAGAGCCACCAACTTGTCCAGCACCACCAGTAGCTACATAACCACCACTACCGCCACCGCCATAAAGACCAGTATTAGCGGCTGTACTGTTTGCACCTCTACCACCAGCACCGCCAAGAGTATTGCTAATATCTATACCTGAACCACCAGCACCACCGTTATTTACAAGGTTAGTATTACCACCACCGCCACCGCCAAGTGTTCCAGCAGTTCCCGTAGTTCCACCAGTACCACCACCAGTTCCACTAAAGTTATTACCACCAGCACCAGCCGTTGCTGATGATGCGTTGCCACCAGCAGAGCCCCCACCATTACCACCACCGCCACCACCTGCGGCACTTGCGGCAGTTGTTGAACCAAACCCTGAACCACCATTACCGCCAACTCCGTTAGGACCACCAGCACCGCCACCAGCACCAGCACCATAACCAGTTAAAGCAACTGTTCCAAAAGAACCAGCACCGCCTTGTCCACCAGCATAAGTTCCTGTGCCACCAGCACCACCAGCGGATGATGGGGTTGTAGTTGCTGTTCCTCTAGTGCCACCTCCAGCAGTATAAGCACCTGTGTCCCAAGTAGTTGAACCAGCGGTAATAGTTGTTGTCCCCGCTACTCCAACTTGGTAATTAATTACTGTTGATGGTGTAGTTGAAAAATTAGTTACGGCTGTATATCCACCGCCACCGCCACCGCCACCAGCAGCTCGGTTATTTCCTGATGATACCCCAGTTGCTCCACTTGCCCCACCACCAATCATATAGATTGTGTTGTTGCCACTATTCCAATCAGATGGTACTGTCCAAGTTGTTCCTGTGGTTAAGCGATATGCTTTAACTGTTGTTGGTTGAAATAATATGCCATCGTTATTACCACCATTGGTAGAGTTTGCGCCAGCATAAACAAGATAAGGATTTGATGCGCCTAAAGTGTAAGAAAAGTTAATATCAGAAATGGACATATAGTCCATAGAGACTGTTCCACTACCTGTGTAGGTTATTGCTCTTTGTGTTCCAGCGGCAGATGAGTTTACAGTTACTACGTTTCCAGCAGTTCCAGTTACAGTCCAATTTCCTACACTTAAATTAGTCCCTAAAGAAATAGTGTGAGCAACTGTTTTGGTGCTTGCTATTGTGGTAAATGTTGGGGTTGTTCCACTTATGGTTAAAGTAGATGTTCCTGTACTACCGCCAATAGTTAATGAGTTATAGGTAAGTGATGTACCAGCGGAAAAATTTCTAGCTGTTGTTGTGGTATTACTTAATACTATGGGTGCTGATGCTCCGCTAAAAGTAAGCCCAGCATTATTTGTGGACAAATTCCAAAGAATATTAGCACCATTTATAGTCCAAGTGCCTGAACCCATTATTAATGATTTAGTACCAGCGGACAAAGCTACTGAGCTAAAATTTACATTAAACCCATTAGCATCAAAAGTTCCATTTGCTAAATTTAAACCAGCACCACTATTAAAATCATCTGCTAAACGAACTGTTCCACCAACACCATTAATTACGATAGTTTGTAATGGTGGTTTACCATTAGAAGTAATAATCTGTGTTCCTGAGGTAGCCCCAAAAGTAATACTGTTACCAGTATTTTGCGTCATTGTGCTAGAACAAGTAAAATTTCCGTATATTGTTACTGTGGTTGAAGTAATATTACCGCTATAACCAGTAAAGTTTAAATTTTTACTTACATTTGGATAGGATAAAGCATCTGTACCACCAGATATATTAAAACTAATTGCATTTGCTTCTGTCATTCCAGCAGTAGGAAAAGTTCTAGTAGCTCCTGCTCCACCAGAATAAGTGGAATTTATTACTGCAGTTCCTGTTACAGAAAATGTTGTTGCCCCAGTAAAAACACCAGCACCGCTACCAGCACAAGTAATACTGTTTGTTCCAAACGCAAGAGTTCCTGTAAACCCTGTCATTGTTAATTTTGAACATATTGCTGTGCCTGAACCAATGGTTACAGTGTTTGCACCTGAGTTAGCATCAATAGCAACAGTATCAGCAGATGTTGGCGGTGTACCATAAAAGGTTGTACCACCACTTGTTGTAGCCCATTTAGAACCAGCAGTACCATCCCAAGTGGCTGTTCCACCTACCCAAAAATAAGCCGCCATTAGTTAGCCTGTGGGGGATTGAAGTTTTTACCATCCCATGTATAGCCAATATCACAAAAAGGAAGTAGCACCAACGTGCAACCCTCAGGTGGGATGTCGGTAGGTTCTGCAACAATAATATTTACTACTACGCCATCAGCGTTTACAACTGCACAGTTTGACATTATTAACCCCCATAGAGATTAAGAAGTTGCAGTAGTACTATAAGTAACGTTTAATTGGTCTGTAGATGCAACAGTTTTGTTACCACCAGTGAATGAACCAGCAGAATACAAAGTACCTGTTGTGTTATCAATAGCAGAAGTACCGTTGATATTGATAAAACAGCCAGCTACAGTACCAGAACCAGTAAAGGTAAACGATACAGCGGCAGAAGTTGCCTTGGTTGTTACGTTAGTTGGTGTTGTACCAGAAGATGTTGCAGCGCTAAATGTTGGGGTCTTGCGTGTACCAGAGTATGTAGGAGCATTAGCAGAACCAGACTCTAACCAACCAGCGTGTGAAGACTGAGTATCAGCAGCAGCATAAGTAGGTGTAGAAGCACCAGACACTAGACCCATAACTACAGTAGCAGTAAATGAAGAGCCAGCCAAAATAGTATCAAGCATCAACTGTTTACCAACAGCCATTACTAAATTGTCAATATGGTCTTCCCATTTAAGATTGCCGTCTTTGTCGTAGCACTTAGCTACAAAGCGACCCTCCATGCCAACTGTTTCATTAAAGTCAGCGTTTTTGATTAATGATGCACTGCTAAAGTCGCCCGTGCTTGAAATTTCGTTGTGCATAATTGCTCCTTAACTAAATCTGATAATGGCATTTGTTGAATTTGCCGTTGGAAAAGTAATTGTAAAACTTGTTGTAGGCGCTTTATCCGCTCCAAAATCAAGTACTGCTACTGCCGCATTTGTAGTGCTATTATAAATTAAAGCGCCTCTAACTGTAAAAGAGGCGGGATTCCAAGTCACATTTGCAAAAGATATATACGCAGTTTGATCTGAAGTTTGTGGCGGAACAACGGTTAAAACTTGACCACCAGCCGTATAGCCCGTGCCAGTGACTTCACCAGTAGTCGTATATACAGTCGTTGCGTAAGATAAGTCCGCATTAGCCGTATATAGAGCAATTTTATAAACATAAGAAGTTCCAACAGCAAAGTTCTCCAAACCGCTTAAACAGTTCTTTTTAAAAATAGTGGTTTGACCTTGTTGAATTGTCATGAAACAACATTGCCTTTAAGGTTGGTATTTAGTTTAGTCTGTCCATCTCGGTACGCATCACCACGCTCCAAACCATCACCAAGGCGTTTTAAGAGGGCTAGAGCCTCTGTATAGCGGTCTTTATGGTAAGTAATGGTATCAGCATCAGACTTCATGTAAGCGTCTGCTTCAAGCAAAGAACCGTACAAAAGAGCGGTGTCAAAGTTATCGCCAAGCCAAGTAGTTCCAGCAGTGACGATGGATTGCGGGTAATAAAAATAATGAAGTTCTACGTTGTAATTAGCATTTGGAGTCGGTCCAAGAATAAAACTAAGTTCATTTGGATAGGTGTATTGCGGACCAAATAATGCATAGTAAGTAGGAGAACCAGTATCTGTTGGGGTTGGATAGGCTTCCCTGATAAAGTTAACATCTTTATTTAACAGGTAAGAATAGCTACCATCAGCGTTAATCAATGCTAAAGAATAGGTAGCTAAATAATCATCTGGAGCAGACAAATACTTATTGCCAACTGTTAATGTACCTGTTACGTTTTTTCTTAATGAAGGTATCTGAACGGTGTTGTAAATGCGTTGCTCTGCCTGTTTTACAAAAACAGGAATGTTCTCTACGAAACCACCAGTGGAGCTATCGTAGTTCTCGCTATAGGCTTCAATAGCCGCAACAAGTTCAGTGTAATTCATTACGCCATTGGTCCTCGTGCCATTACACCTTTAGTAGCAGCGCCTGTACCACGAATCTTTACTTCTCCATTTTTATTCATCTGTGTAGAGGCAGGATTACCTGTGCTTACACGTCTGGCTGGCATACCGCCTGGAGCAGATTCAACTGCACTCATAGAGTTAGGATCTGTTTTATAGCCAATATCGCTAGTTTTCATAGCTTTACCATCCATAGTGTGTGGTTTTGCATAAACGGCAGCATCGCCAACTTCTTTACCGCCTTTTTTCATAGAAAATTTAGCCATGATTAACGACCTCTTCCTGATTTCTTTTGGTTAGCTACACGAGCTAAGTTACGACCCATATCTTTCATAGCCATAGAGCTAACACCCATTTTTTTGGATGCGCCTTTCATGGTCATTGCTGTTGGACCAGAGTCACCTAAATTTTTGCCTACGGTTTTGCCTTTAGATTCAATCCCGCTTGCGCCTTTTTTGAATGTCATAATTTACTCCTAAGTTGATATTGTAACTGTACCTGTTACACACGCTGTAATCAAGTAATTTGGTGTTAAAACGCTATCAAACTGACTAGCTCCGCCAACAGGATTCCAACCCCATTGGAATACTCTACTGCCCTCTCCTTGGTAACCAACTTCACTGATACTGGTTCCAGTACCATTTGAAGTCTGTAATCCACTTACCCCAGATGCTGCATAACTGGTGTCTGGGCGAGGCTCCCGAACAGCTTGTGGATCATCTACTGGGTACATACCCAAGGATAACTGTGGCTGATCTGGGTTCCAACACTCAGGACAGGCTTTAATATTTTTAACTTGCTGCTTTACAATCAACTTTCTAAGCTGTTTTAGCTTATATCGTTGACCGCAAATATCACATTCGGCAATGGCAAACTTGCCAGATGAAAATTTATTAGGCATAGAACAAAGTTCTAGGTACAAAACGAACAGAGGCTTTTTCTCTATCTTCCGTAGATGCCATTAACCATTGCTCTTCATATTCCGATTTTAAAAACTGTAATCGTGGCTGTGCTTCTGGAATCTTCTGACCTATGTAGAAGGCTAATCCAGCCACCATACAAGGCAGTAGACGGAAAGGTATATCTTGCTCTGTCGTACCATTGCCAGCGTCCTGTAAACGCCGCATACGCCAATATATAAAGGTGTATGGAGCGCCACCAGCGTCTGGTGTGGGCCAAACATTAATAGAGTTAAGATTTTGTATTGATACTGCATCTCCAGCCGTATGACTTGCAGCAACCGTGCCATTTTGACCACGATAACAGTTTGTTAGGGTATTCCCTACTATGTTTGCATAGCCAATTGTTTCTGTACCAATCTTAATGAATCCACCGCTAGCCAATTGAGTAGCATCGCTTACAGTAATTGAAGTTGCTGTGGAGCTAATGCTGGTTGATAAAACTACAGAAGTAGCATTAATTTGCGAAGTTTGGCGGTTAATCCATACCTGAATTGGTCTGCCTGTAGTTAACTTATTGGGGATAGTAGAATAGGTGGACTCGGAAATACGGCTAATATTAATGTCAATTTGGTTGCTAGACGAACCGTTATTCTGCCTAACAACAGTATCTAAAAGGTCAATGGTATCGCTATCAATGGGATACAAACTTTGTCCAGTAACCAAATTAACTTG
>Ga0209188_1000970_pt1 | contig 24838 bp, 23 predicted proteins | sample C_130625_EF_Meta_FD_187307 | JGI IMG/M metagenome (GOLD analysis project Ga0209188, IMG submission 187307) | Freshwater microbial communities from Lake Croche, Canada to study carbon cycling - C_130625_EF_MetaG (SPAdes) (version 2) | ecosystem: Environmental > Aquatic > Freshwater > Lake... | reverse complement strand
AAATTAATTATTAGCAATGCAAATAAAGCAGGAGCTAGAACCTGTGAATACATGGGAGCCATGGAAGCCTTCCAACATTTGAATAATACTATTTTCGATTAGTCACCTAAAACCTATAACCAAAACCGATGTTAATACTATAATCGGCAAAGGCGGCATCTCCTCTAGAAAAGACCATAGTGTCATTAGACTTTAAAATATCTGGATAGCTTTGTGGTCTTTCTCTTCTAATAGCCACGGGCGCATACAAATAGAAATTAAATTTCTTATACGCATAATTAGCACCTGGCTCTAGTGCTAGTACATTGCCTGGTCTTCTAAATCCAGTATTATCACCTATTAGATCCTTTGCAGGAATACATTCATATCTAGCTCCCAATGAAAGGGTAAAGGCATTCGTTGTAAAGTTAGTGCCTGCTCTTAATAAATATTGGTCGGGCACACTCATTACATCTGAAGTGTACTTAATAGAAGATGCAGAAGCAATACCCCCTCTTGCAGTACTTACTCCATTATTTCCTTTTGGATTGATTAAATAATAGGCATTACTATAAACACTGAATGCATTATTTAATTGTCTAAATGCGTTTAATTCAAGTGTTAAGCCCCAACCGCCATCACCAGGCTGAATTGATTGATCCACTGGTCCTTTTCTTGTTAAAATAGTACTACCTAATTTATAATGAAAATCATCTTCTGCTTTATAATTACCCGTAGGCATTTTAAGACCAATACCTGCTAATAAGTTTCCTTTAGCGCCAGACTTGGGTGCGATTAGCCATTTGTATGCAGTAATTCTTATATCTCCAATACCTTGTGAAAAAGTAGAAAAACGTGGATTGCCCATGGTACTACCTACATGTTCATACAAAGAACTTCTTTCATTGTATACTAATGGAAGATCAAAACCAATGCTCCATTTTTCATTAACCTTTCTCAACAAAGAAATATCCATAGTGCGACTAAAATTTCTAACATCGGTCTGTTCTGTAACACGCTGTGTTTGTTCGTCGGTACCATTAAAATGCTTATAAGATTTAAAATAACGACCACTCATATTTAAGTCCCACTTAGGTTCCTCTAGTTTTTGGGTGCTACTATCATGCATCATTTCATTCATCGTACCATGCATCATGGAATGCTCCATGGTATTTAACCCCCCCACCGTTCTAATAGCCACACAACCCTGTGCATTTATTTCAACTGAACTACCTATTATTAAAATAAAGGCTACAAGCAGTTTTATATTGATTAGAATTCTTTTCATTAATCGGAAAGCTTTATATTACTAAGAATGCAAATATAGGTTTAAAATTTATTTGTTTAATTAGATATATGACTAATTTTGAATAAAACAAATTCAATATAGAATTTTTGTATAACTAGTAAATCTAGCCTAATGAAATTTATTAAACTTTTTTTAATTATTACTATTACCCTTTTTGTGATTTTAGTTTATTTAGTAATCCCTAATAAAATAGCTGTGAGCAAGACAAGCTATGTACATCAACCAGGCAATCTTGTAACTAACTCCTTTATGAGTATCCAATACTGGGATAAGTGGATGCCCCATGATTCAATCAATGATCATACTTTTATTTTAAAGCAAGGTAAATTAGAAGTACATGAATCTTTCTTATCAGCCATAAAGTGCTTGTATACGATAAATGAAATGTCTGGACCTGTTACCTATTCTGCCATTGATGCAGGAGGAGATAGCACTATGATAAGATATGAAGCCATCATCAATAATAAATTTATATCTCCTATTAGAAGAATTAATAATTATGTAGACAGCAAGAAAATGAAAATACAGCTTGATATTACCTTAGAGGCAGCAAAAAATTTCTATTCAAAAAAAGAAAATAATAAAATAGATACTGCGCAGTAATCTACTTTCCAATGCAGAATTTAGAGAAAATAAAATCTAATTGGTCTTCATTGGTAATTTGTCCTGTGATGGTGCCCAAATAATGTAAGGCCTGATTAATATCAATGGCTAACAAATCTCCAGTGGCATTGTTTGAAAGCCCTGTTTCAATATCAATAAGGGCATATAATAATTTTTTAAGAGCTGTTGCATGTCTTGCATTAGTCACAATGGTGCCTTCTTTGTTTAAGCCATCTCCTACTACTTTTTCTGTAAGAATAGCTCTTAAAGCTTCAATGTTTTTTTTGTCCTTAGCTCCAATAAAAATGATATCTTTTAATGCTGCATTGTTTTGCAAGGATGGATCAATACCTATGTCCATCTTATTACCCACTAATATCATTTTATCATTACCTACTGATGCCTGCCAATTTATAATTTGCTCTGCAGAAGTGGTACTTGCATCAAATAAAGCTATGACAATATCGGCCTGCGCAATTTTTTCAATACTCTTATCAATACCCATTTGTTCAATTACATCTGAAGTACTAGTCCTTATACCTGCTGTATCAATTAATTTATATAATATACCATCAATTGTCAAATACTCTTCTACTGTATCACGTGTGGTCCCAGGTATTTCGCTTACTAAGGCTCTATGTTCATTGAGTAATGTGTTCAATAGAGTCGATTTTCCCGCATTGGGTTTTCCTACAATTGCTACCTGCACTCCATTTTTTATGACATTGCCTAATTTAAAAGAATCGTATAATAACTGTGTTTTTAATTGCAATTGTGTTACTAGTTTTTCTAATTCTTTTTTATTAGCAAAGGCTACATCTTCTTGAGAGAAATCTAATTCTAATTCAATAAGTGCTGAGAATTTTATTAGTTTCTCGCGCATTACTTGCAAGTCGGAAGAAAATCCTCCTTTTAAATTATATAAAGCTGTTTTACGAGCAGCCTCTGTATTGCTGGCAATTAAATCGGCCACTGCTTCTGCCTGTGTTAGATCTAGTTTGCCATTTAAAAAAGCGCGTTGTGTAAATTCACCCGGCTTTGCTAATCGAGCTCCTTTTAAAATAAATAGTTGCAAAAGTGAATCTTGAATAAAGGGTGAGCCATGACAAGAAATTTCAACAACCTCTTCTCCAGTATAGGACTTAGGCGCTTTATATAAAGTGACCACCACTTCATCTATGACTTGTAAATTGTCTAGGATTTTTCCAAAATGAACGGTATGCGAAAGCTTTGAGGCTAAATTCTTTTTTGAAAACACCCCAGCAACAAGCTCAATAGATTTTGGACCACTTAGTCGTATAACGGCAATAGCACCTAATCCCGGAGGGGATGCCAGTGCAACTATTGTATCATTCCAGGTACTTAAATTTTCACGCATTGAAAGCAAAGGTAAACTTTATACGAGTAAAAAAAATCCCCTCCCGAAACTTCGGGAAGGGATTGATAATTTATTAGAAAAGGGCTTGACTAATCTTCAGATACAACAAACACAATGGCTTGTCTATGGCGATAAATTACATTACGACCATTCTGAACAGCTGGTTTCCACTTAGGACCTCTAGTAATTACACGTACCGCTTCATCCTTAGTGCCATATCCAGGATCGTTCTCAGCTTTTACATCACTAATAGAACCATCTCTAGCTACGACGAATGAAACTACTACAGAGTATTTTCCAGCCGGTGCTCCATTTTCTACAGGTAAGTCTCTGTTTAATGTTCTTTCTAAGTAGCGAACCCATCCTTGCTGACCTCCTGGGAATTCAGCTGGAATTTGTACTACAGTAAAAATCTTATCAGTTTCTTCTTCTGCAGGTGGGGCTACCACTGATTCAGTTGGAGCAACTAAACCATCGTCCTTTATACCTTTTTGATCGGTAGAACCAATTTTTACATCTTCTAATTTTTCTACTTCTTTAATTTCATCTTCCTTTTTCACTTCCTCATCTTTTACAATCTTAGGAGGTGTAAATTTCGCCATTTCCACTTTTGGTGGTTCTTGCTTTGGAGGAGGTGGTGGTGGTGGTGGTGGCTTTTTTTCTTGAGTTACATCTGTTAAAGCAACATCTGTAACCACTATTTCAGTCTTAGCCTTCTTTGTGGAATTAGACCAAATAGCGCCAACAGCCAAGAAAATTGTTACAGCAAACATACCAATTAAGGCCTTTTTTAGACGATCATTGTAGGTTTTTCTTAGCTCATAAGCACCATACTCCTTAAACCTTCCCTCAAAAATGAGGTCAAGTACATCGGCGGTTAAAATTTTATTTATGTCCATTGTTAAATGCTTTTAATTGCTAGAAGATTTTGCGTTCGCGTCTGATTTTTGAACCAATTGTTCTTCAATGTCAAAAATATCAACTAGTGCATATTTTTTTACTACATTGATTGACATCTCATCTAAGATATCAATTACGTTTTTGTAATTACATTTTGAACTTGGTTTAATGACAATCACTAAATCCTTTTCAGGATCGTTAGGGTCTTGTGCAATACTTCTTACTTGCACTTTCTTTTTCATGATTATTTCACGAATAGAATTTTCGCCATTATAAGATGCTGAAAGAAAATTAGAAGCATCATTTTTTAATTGACCTTCATAGTAATATATGTGATTATCATCTCCCATCAAGATGGTTAAAGCACCTGATTCCTTTGCTTTATTTTGCTCTTCAGGTTTTACTTTATCATCAGGCAAAATCAACTTCATTGCTGTAGGTTGACTCATGGTAGTGGTAAAAATGAAGAAGGTAATCAAAAGGAAACCTAAATCAACCATGGGTGTCAAATCGACACGCGTAGATAATTTTTTTCCTTTTTTGACCCCTGGTCCTTTCTTTTTATGTCCCCCACCCGAGGTATCTAATTCTGCCATAGTAAATAGCTTTTAATTAGTTTATAATTTAGTTTTCCTGTTTTATACCACTCATAGATTTCTGGTACAACTCTGAACCTACAGGTGCATTTTCAGGATTTGTAACCATTTGAAATTTCTGAATATTATTTCTTTTAAATGCAGTAAGTACATTTTTAAATGCTGGATACTTGGCAACATTGTCTCCTTTTAATAAAAGGTCCAATTTAGAACCAGCATAAACTTCGTTTACCACTTGCATCCAAATGATGAGTTCATTATCTGTACTATCCTTACATGGAATGCCAGGAAGTTGGTCTCCTTTTCTATTTTCTTCAGAGATGGATAAGAAAGATTTTAAACCGCTTAATGGTGCGCCCACAAAACTTGCATTTTTAAAGGCAGCTACATCAATTCCTAAATTTTTAGTAGCATTTAAAGAATTAGCGATGGCTTCTCTTTTTTGCTTATCATCTATGGTAAGAAATACCTTGCCGTCTTTATCGATTGTCACCAAGACAAAATCCTTGTTAGGAGCAACTTTTGAAGACACCGAACTAGGTGTGGTTACAGCAATTGCTTCTGAAGGTTTGAACTTCGTTGTTAAGATAAAGAAAGACAATAAAAGGAAGGCCACATCGCACATGGCTGTCATGTCGATGGTGGTACTCTTACGAGGTAATTTGGCTCTACCCATTGTATAGTCTTTTAAAATTTTAAGGACTTAGCCCTTAATTATTTATTAATAATATTTGTTTCTACTATTTAGTACTACTTAGTTGTTATAACTATTTGTAGTTAGCAGCGAAACTTTGAGTTAAAGTAAATCCAGACTCATCGATACCGTATGTGATTCCGTCAATTCTTGTAGTAAAGACGTTATACATAATGATAGCGACAGCAGAAGTACCAATACCCAACGCAGTATTATACAAGGCCTCAGAGATACCTTGAGATAATTCACGTGCAGCTTCTCCACCACCTTCTTCTCCTAATTTAGAGAAAGAACGGATCATACCTAATACTGTACCGAACAAACCTAATAAAGTTGCTACTGATGCAATAGTAGATAAGAATACTAAATTCTTTTCTAACATAGGTAATTCTAAAGCAGTTGCTTCTTCAATTTCCTTTTGAATATTTAATACTTTTTGATCTGTATCTAATTCTGTATTAGAGATCATTTCTTTGTACTTAGTCAAACCAGACTTCATAACATTACCAACAGAACCTTTTTGCTTATCGCATTCAGCAATAGCTTTATCCACTTCTTTGTTGGCTAATTGGAACTGTACTTTACGGATGAAAGCAGTAATGTTACCATTTCCAGCTGCTTTTCTAATAGTTAATAATCTTTCAATTACGAAAGTTAAAACGATTAATAAGCTACCAATTAAAATAGGCACAACGATACCACCTTCATACATTTTAGTAAATGTACCTTTTGGTCCTTTGTGTGAGGGCCAGAAACCACCATTAGGGTCTGGGTTTGTAAAATTACTTGCGTTACCCAACACAAAACGCCAGATAACATAACCTGCTACGATACAAGCGATTGGTGCTAAAGTTGCAATCAAGTTACCGCCTTCTTGCGGCTGTGCTGTTTTCTTTGCAGCAGCTGTTGCAGTTGATTTAATCTCAGCCATGATTCAATTGATTTTTGGTTTTAAATAAAAATTTATTAAAGAAATTATTCCTTATTGTTAGTGTAGGATTTATATAAAATCTTTTCTCACTAGTTTCTAAGGGCTTACAAAATAAGTAATTTATTGGTTGAAACAAACTTAGTATGTTAATTTTTGAAAAAATTATTTAAACTAACTTCTGTTGGCAAAAAAAAATTATATTAGCAATCCTATTTGTTATTACCAATAAAAATATAATATGAAAAAAAACCTCGTCTTTTCGGTTCTATTATTATTAGGGTTTCTACCCCTTTTAGCTCAAAAATCGGATACAACTAGTATTAGTGCTGGTCCAAAAAAAGAAACACCTACTAAACCAGGCCCAAAAGCCTTTGCAGATGTAATTACCAAGAAGGCCACTAGCCAAAAAGGCGTATTTACTGTACATTTTCTGGATGATAAGTACTTTTTTGAGATCCCAGATAACCTTTTAGGCCGAGAATTAATGGCAGTTACCCGTTTTACGAAAGTTGCAGCAGGTGCAAGTAAATATGGGGGTGAAGTTGCCAATGAGCAAACCCTTTTATTTGAGAAAGGACAAGGTCAAAGAATTTTCATGCGTGTAGTTACCCTAATAAGTAGGGCCGATTCTACCCAAACCATTGCTAAGGCAGTAAAAAACTCCAATTTAGACCCTATTGTAGCAGCTTTTGACATCAAGGCCTATGGTAAGGATTCCACTAGTTCTGTTATTGATGTGACCGATTTTTTTAAAGGCGATAATCAAGCTGTTAGTTTAAGTAGTTCTGCAAAAAGAAGTTTTAGCTTATCTGGACTTGCCTCAGACAGATCTTATATTGAAAGCATCAAAACCTACCCTACCAATATTGAAGTAAAAACAGTCAAAACTTTTTCTGCAAGTAGTAGTGGAGCCAGTCCAATGAGTGGACCTACTGGGCCTAGTATTCCTGCTGCACAAAATGCTGGCGCTGTAACCTTAGAGTTAAATACCTCTATATTATTGTTACCTAAAGTTCCTATGAATAGACGTTTATTTGATTCAAGAGTAGGTTATTTCGCAGACGATTTTACGGTGTATTCAGACGATCAACAAAAAGTAGAAAATCAAACTTTTGCGGTTAGGTACAAATTAGAACCTAAGCCAGAAGATATGGAGAAATATAAACAAGGCATATTGGTAGAACCTGCAAAACCTATTATCTATTATATCGATCCTGCTACACCTAAAAAATGGGTGGCTGGATTAATTCAAGGGGTGAATGATTGGAATATTGCTTTTGAAAAAGCAGGATGGAAAAATGCTATTCAAGGAAAAGAGTGGCCAAATGATAGTACCATGAGTTTAGAGGATGCACGTTACTCTGTAATACGCTACTTTGCCTCTGACATTGAAAATGCATATGGACCTCAGGTACATGATCCAAGAAGTGGTGAAATTTTAGAAAGCCATATTGGATGGTATCATAATATTTTGAAACTACAACACGATTGGTATATGATTCAAACAGGGGCTGTCGATCCTAGTTCCAGAAAAATGATATTGGATGATAGTTTAATGGTTAAACTAGTTCGTTTTGTCGCTGCGCATGAAGTGGGTCATACTTTAGGTCTAAGACATAATATGGGTAGTAGTAGTAAAACACCCGTGGAGAAATTAAGAGATAAAGAATGGTTAGCTAAAAATGGACATACGGCTTCTATTATGGACTATGCTCGTTTTAATTATGTTGCACAACCAGAAGATGGTATTGCACAAAATGAATTGTTTGCACATATTGGTGCTTACGATAAATGGGCCATCCAATGGGGTTATACCTATACTGGTTTGGATGATGTTGAAGCGGATAAAAAAGTAAATAATAAATGGATTGTAGAAAACTTAAATAATAATCCTCGTTTATGGTTTGGGGGAGAAGGCTATGGAGCTGACCCTCGTGCACAAACAGAAGACCTTAGTGATAATGCAGTAGTGGCTAGCGAATATGGTATTAAGAATTTAAAAAGAATTTTAGTCCAGTTGCCTATTTGGACAAAAGAAGAAGCAGACAAATATGAGAACTTAGCTGATATGTATTTACAGTTATCAGGACAATTTAGTAGATATATGGGCCATGTTGCCAAAAATATTGGTGGTGTTTATGAAACATTTAAAAGTGTAGAAGAGCAAGGCGATGTGTATACACCAACGCCTGTAGCAATGCAAAAAGCTGCAATGACTTTTTTACAAGCTCAATTATTTACTACACCTAAATGGTTATTAGATAATGCCATTTTAAACAAAATTAATAACCCCATTGCCAATGAACGTATTCAAAATATTCAAACCAATACTTTGAAAAGCTTATTAGATAAAGGGCGTTTGTTAAGACTTTCAACTTCTTTCACACGTTTTGGTAATGCTTCTTATGCACTACATGATATGATGGAAGATACTAGAAAAGGATTGTTTAGTGAATTAACTAGTCAAAAAGCGACAGATGTATTTAGAAGAAATTTACAAAAGACTTATGTTACTCAATTAGGAGATTTAATTAATCCACCTTCAATGAGTATAAGCGCAGCCACTGCTTTTAGAGCGGCTCCAGTAGATATTGAAAATACTGATGTGGTGTCTGAAGCTAAAGCACAATTAAAAAAATTAGCAGCCGCTTTGAAAACAAGTACTAGTGGTGATGCAGCTACACAAAATCATTATGTTGATTTACAAGACAGAATAAAGAAAATATTAGATCCTAAATAAAAATTATTCCTAGCTTAAAAAAGCTCCCCCCGAGTTTCGGGGGGAGCTTTTTTTTATTGTATACTAATACTATAATTCTTATTAGTTCTAACTATTTATAAAACTACTCATATCTAAGTGCGTCAATTGGATTTAATGCCGATGCTTTCATGGCAGGATAAATGCCTGCTACAAGACCCACTACTGAACAAATAACAATACCTATAATAACCCAAATCCAAGGCACTACAAATCCAGTGCCTAAAACAAGGCTAAATATATTGCCAACTAGTACACCTAAAATAATACCGAAAATAGCACCTAAAATACTAATCAAAATACTTTCAAATAAAAATTGACGACGGACATCTTTTCTTTTTCCACCAATGGCTTTAATCAATCCTACTTCTCTAGTTCTTTCACTCACTGCTACCAACATAATATTCATTAGCCCAATGGCTGCCCCAATTAAAGTAATCATTCCAATAGCACCTGCAGCACCACTAATACCTGCTAAAAATCCAATAAACATAGATGCAAATTTATCGCTCTTGTCAATCACAAAATTATCGGACTCAGTAGGAATTAATCTTCTTGCTCTTCTCATTTGATCGGTGGTCTCTCCAATGGCAGGTTCTAGTTCAGCCACATTATTGACCATAACACCTAAAGAATAGGAAGCAGAACCTTGATATTGTCTAACATTTTTTAAAGTAGAAATAACGACATCGTCTTGACGCAACATGGCACTAGAGCCCTTTGATTTTAATAAGCCAAGTATACGGTAAGGTTTGCCTTGTAATAAAATAATCTTATCAATACATTTTTCTGGTTTGCCTGGAAATAGCTTTGCAGCGACATTGGATCCTATGATACAAACATTTCGACCACTAGAAATATCGACATTATTAAAGTTTCTGCCTTGAGTTAAAGAATAACCATTGACAGTTAAATAATTTTCATCTCCTCCCATTAATGAAATTTGAGGATTGGTTTTTCTATTCTTATAATGAAGTTCATTGTTTCCTCCCATTCTTCTAGAAATACTTACAAGCGCTCTATTAAATCCAAAATGTTCTTTGAAATAAGTGGCTTCTTCAATTTTGATTGGCTTATCTAAATTGGATTTTTTTTCTTTTAAGCCTCTTTTGGTTTTAGAAAATTCATCGCCGCCGTCACCCGGTCCACCCATCCTCGCATTCATTTCCTTATACCTTACTACAAATGCATTGGCCCCCATGAAAGAAAAATTCTCTTTTAAACTTTGATTCATGGCTGAAATAGCTGTTATAATTCCAATAAGTGCCATAATACCAAAAGCAATAATAGCCACTGTAATACCGGTTCTTAATTTATTACTTTTAACGGTACGCCATGCGAGTATAAAAGAGTCCTGAATAGTCATACTACTATATTTATGAAACTTAAAGGTAGCATAGATTCCACAATATGGCCTTATTAGCTGCTATAAAATGAAGAACGGCTAAAAGTATAGATAATTGAATACTATAGAGGGAAATACACCTAGGATGAGCAGCAGAATGGCAATAAACAAAAGCGTATAAGTATAGTTTTTAGGTACTTCATTCATATTGGACTCACCTGTCACAAAATACATAGCTTGCACTAATTTGAAATAATAATAAATACTAACTGCTGCAAATAAAATAGCCACAATAATTAACCATAGGCCAGCCCCAGCTGCTAATAAAGCATTGAGCATATAATATTTAGCAAAGAAGCCACCTGTTAAAGGAATTCCGGCTAGAGAGAATAAAAAAACTGTAGTGACAAAGGCTAATAATGGATTTGACTTGGCTAAACCATTAAAGGCTTCAAAACTATTTTCTTTCATTTTTATTAAAACTCCAAATACCCCAATAGTGGCTAAAGAATATACTACTGCATATAAAATAATACCCTCATTCGCAAAACTTGATTTTCCATATAAAGCAAATAACATGAAGCCTGCTTGTGCAATACTCGAGTAGGCCAACATTCTTTTTACACTTCTTTGAAAAACAGCTACAATATTACCTACTAGCAAAGTAGACACAATCACAAATGTTAATACCAATTCCCATGTATAACCCAAGGCCTTTGCTTGACTATTGAAAATAGTAATAAAAGCTATAAAGCCTGCCGCTTTAACAATCGTGGCCATAAAAGAAGTAAATACAGTAGGTGCTCCATCATAAACATCGGGCGTCCAAAAATGAAAAGGCGCTGCTGATACTTTAAAATTCATTGCGGCAAATACAAGTAAAAGTCCAGCGGATAATATCATTTGTTCTTTTGCTAAACCAGTAGTTACATTTAAAACAGGTGCTACTAAATGAAAAGAGCCAGTAGCTCCGTAAATAAAAGTAATGCCTAATAATAAAATACCTGTTGAAAAAGAACCCATTAAAAAATATTTCAATGCCGCTTCGTTGCTAAATAAATTTTTCTTATCTGCCCCGGTTAAAATATATAATGGGATTGATAAAATTTCGATACCTATGAACAACATTAATAAATTATCAAAAGAAGTTAATATACTAGCACCACATAAAATAAAGAAAAACAATGCATAAAAATCGGAGGCTTGATTATCGAATTTGGCAATCTCTTCGCCGTTGAGCCATATATAAATAAAAGTGATAATAAAAAATAAATTATTGACGTATAAACCAAATCTTGTGAAGGCAAGCATGCCCTTGGTATCGAAGTTAATAACATACCACCCATTTAATTGAGCCAAATTACTTAGTATTAAAACAAACAAACCTACTAAAGCAATTGTCTTTTGCGTTTTTTGGCTTTTGATGCCCCATGAACAAAACATCATGATGACACCTAAGAGAGTAGAAACAATAATTGCATTCATTACTAATTCGTTTTTATTATTTGGCTATTAATTGTTGTAAAGTATCGGCCGTTAAAGTAAATAAAGGTTGCGGATAAACACCGGTAACAAAAACAATAATCAATAAAATAATCAATACCCCTTGTGCTGCTTTATTAGGCGCTGGCATGGCATTTATTTTTTCGCTTATTTCTCCGTAGGCAACTTTTTGTACCATATTCAAAGTATAAATAGCTGCTAAAATAATACTTAGTCCCGCAAAGGCTGCTATCCAAGGATTTAAAATAAATAGACCATTGAACATCAAAAATTCACCTACAAAGGCATTGGTTAACGGCATGGCAATATTGGCTAAGGCAAACCCTACTAATAAAATGGCGAGTGTAGGTTGCTTCTTTGCAAGCCCTCCCATTTGTTGCATAGACCTTGTCCCTGTTTGTTGCTCCAATATATCGGCAATAATCCATAATCCTAAAACATTAATACCATGTGAAAATAATTGAACTAAAGCACCTTGTAGCGCTATACCAGTACCTGTAAAAATAGCTGCATTCATTAAACCTATATGTGCAATAGAAGAATATGCAATTAATCTTTTAATATCGTCTTGACGAATAGCAATAAAGGAAGCATAAAGAATACCTACTACCGATAAAAATACCACTACATTGGTATGTGCTGCAAAGGCAACTGGGAATAAAGGTAGTAACCATCTTAACACTCCATATAAACCCATTTTCACCATAACGGCACTCATTACCATGGTTACAGTTGTAGGCGATTGCTCGTAGGTGTCGGGTTGCCAAGTATGTAAAGGGAAAAGGGGCATTTTTATAGCAAAGGCGATAAAAAATAATGCGAAGGCAGTTACTTGTTGTCCTGAAGTTAAACTTGCATGCATGAAGGCTTGAATAGAAAAACTATGTGCTTCAGTATGCGCATTTAAAAACAAAATGCCTATGAGCATAAACAAAGAACCTAAAAAAGTATAAATAAAAAATTTAAAAGTTATAGCAATGCGTTTCTCCCCTCCCCAAATAGAACATAAAAAATAGACAGGTATTAATGCCAATTCCCAGAAGAAATAAAATAGCAGTGCATCCCCTGCTAAAAATACTCCCATTAAACCTGCTTGTGTGAATAGTAAAAGAGATAAAAATATATTTTTTTGCTTATACTCATTTTTGTCGCTCGCTATTAAAATGGCGGGCAAACTAATTGCCGTTAATAGTATTAAAATTTTAGCAAGTCCATCTGCCTGTAAAGTGAAACGGCTATTCAAAGAGGGCAACCAATTTAAATCAAATGTTTCTACTTTATTATAGGCTAGAAAAACTGCCAATGCCAATGTTGCAATACTTGCAGTAATTGCAGTTTGAGAAGCCAATGTATCTTTTTTGATAAACAAAAGTACAATAGCTGTCAAAATTGGAATGAGTAGAAATGAAATTAACATAATAGTTGCTTATTATTTTTGAGTCAATGTATGAATGAATCTTAAAATATAAATATCATTGAACCAGATTAGAAAAAGGGAAATAATGCCCAATACCATAAATAAAATATAATAGCCCACTTGTCCATTTTGAATGTACCTTACTTTTCTTGCACTAAATTGAACAAGTTTACCGGTTCCATTCACAGCCCCATCAATTATTTTCTTTTCAATAAATTCTTTAAGAAATAAAGCGAATTCATTTAAAGGTTCAAGAATTGCTTTTTGATACAATTCATCAATATACCATTTATGATAAAAGAATTTTCCTATAGCTGAACTTGGTTCTTCATCGGTATGCTTTGTATATTTTGATAAAGCAATAATTAATGCAATGGCTGCAATAGCTACCGATACGCCCATTAAAATCCATTCAGTAGAAACAGATAAACTAGCTTCATGAGGTGCGCTTACAATTGTGCTGAGTTGTCCAGTTAACCAATGATGACCACCCATTATTTCAGGGATACCAATGGCACCTCCCACTGCACTCAATACAGCTAATACTATTAAAGGTAAGGTCATCGCCAAGGGGCTTTCATGCAAATGCGCTTCTTGATCATGGCTGCCTCTAAAATTTCCTAAGAAAGTAGTGGCGTATAATCGGAACATATAAAAAGCAGTCATGGCAGCGCCCACTAAACCTAAGACCCAATAAATTTTATTTTTTTCAAATGCTGCTGCTAGTATTTCATCTTTAGAAAAGAAGCCACTAAAGGGAGGTATACCTGCAATGGCAATACAGCCTATTAAAAAGGTAATATGTGTAATGGGTAGCTTGGATTTTAATCCGCCCATTTTTCTAATATCTTGTTCATGATGCATGGCATGTATTACCGAACCTGCCCCTAAGAATAATAATGCTTTAAAAAAGGCATGTGTAATGACATGAAATACGGCGCCAGAATAAGCCCCTACACCTAATCCTAAAAACATATATCCTAATTGACTTACTGTGGAGTATGCCAATACTTTTTTAATATCGTTTTGCTTCATGGCAATAGTGGCAGCTAATAAAGCTGTACTAATACCAATAATGGCGACAATATTTTGTGTGATTTCGCTATGACTAAATAAAATATTACTTCTTGTTATCATATAAATACCAGCGGTTACCATGGTGGCCGCATGTATTAAAGCAGACACAGGCGTAGGACCTGCCATTGCATCAGGTAGCCATGTAAATAAAGGTATTTGTGCACTCTTACCCATCGCACCTACAAATAATAATAAAGTAATGCCAGTAATATCGGCGCTAGATAATTTCGCCAAACTTTCAGCAGTTAAGACTTCACTATAACTCACTGTGCCTAGTTTAGCAATGAGCCAAAATATAGCTAATAAAAATCCTAAATCACCAATACGATTCATAATAAAGGCTTTCTTCGCAGCGTAATTATAACTACCATTCGAAAACCAATATCCAATTAATAAATAAGAACATAGGCCCACTCCTTCCCAACCCATGAACATAATTATATAGTTATCTCCTAAGACTAATAATAACATGGAGAAAATAAACAAATTCAAATAAGCAAAATACCTAGCATAATGTGGAGCCGATTCTTCCTGCATATAAGCAGTAGAATATAAATGTATTAAAGATCCCACCCCTGTAATGACTAATAAAAATAAAGAAGAAAGGGCGTCTACTTTAAAATCGAAAGGTATGGTTAAACTAGTAGTATGAATAAAGTCAAAATAATGAACCGTCACTGCACCATAGGTTTGTACATGTAAAAAGGCAAACACACTTGCTATAAAAGAAGCTACAATATAGCCAGTAGCCTTATAAGCAATTACTTTCTTGCTCCAATAATTTCTACCTAGTCCATTGAATAAGAATCCAGCAAGGGGCCATAGAATAATGAATGCAACTAATATTTTCATGATACCCATTACTTAGTTTTTTAATCTATTTAAGAAATTGATGTCTATAGAATGTGTATTGCGATACATCATTACTATAATAGCTAGTCCAATACTTACTTCAGCTGCAGCAACCACCATTATAAAAAATACAAAAATCTGTGCATCAATACCCGCTGTTGTAGAAGGGGACATTGCCTGAGCCGCACCGTAGTTCATTTTAGAAAAGGCCACTAATAATAAATTTACAGCATTGAGCATAAGTTCCACACACATAAATACAATTATAGCATTACGACGCGTTAACACACCTATGACTCCAATGCTAAATAGCGTTAAACATAAAAAGATATAATATTCTATAGGCATCTTACAAAAATTTATTTTTTTCCAATAATTACTGCGCCTACCATGGCACTTAAAAATAAAACACTACTTATTTCAAAAGGCACTACATAGTCATTAAACAAGGCAATCCCTAATGGATGAATTAGACCAATACTTCCTTCTTTCATTAAGACAGTGCTTCCGTGAAATGAAGTATTTTGTTTTACGAGTGCTATTAATAAAGTCAAAAAGCTGCCTCCCGCAATTACGCCCACTAATTTTACTAGTAATTGTTTTTGTGGCTCTTTGTCCTTTTTTACATTCATAAGCATTATTACAAATAAGAATAAAACCATAATGGCACCAGCATATACAATAATATTCACGATGGCCAAAAATTGTGCATTTAATAATATATAGTGACCCGATATGGCAAAGAAGACTAGAATCAACCAAAGTACGCTATGAATAGGGTTCTTACTTATTAATACCATTATGGCACTAATAATTGAAAAGGCAGATAAAGCGTAAAATAAAATTTCAAGTGTATTCATATTATTATGCTTCTACTCCTTTTGCTTTAGCTAATTCATTTGCATTAGTTAAAGTATTAGGAATTAATAAATCGTTTTTATCGTAAATAAATCCTTTGCGAGTATAGTTAGCTGGTGCAAATGTTTCACTTAAATAAATGGCGTCTTTTGGACAGGCTTCTTCGCAGAGTCCGCAAAAAATACAACGCAGCATATTAATTTCATATTTAGCTGCGTATTTTTCTTCTTTATACAAATGTTCTTCCCCTTCTTGTCTTTCAGCAGCCTCCATAGTAATAGCTTCTGCAGGACAAGCTACGGCACATAAACCACAAGCAGTGCAATTCTCGCGACCCTGTTCATCTCTATTTAATACATGTAAGCCTCTGAACACAGGACTAAATTCCCTTTTTTGTTCGGGGTACCTAATAGTAGGTTGTTTTTTAAACATGTGACTAAAAGTGATCATCATGCCTTTAATAATATTAATCAAATACAAACGCTCCCAAAAAGTCATAGGTGTGCGATTTACTGAGATTGATTTATTGGTAAGTGCTTGCATGTTTTATTCGTACAGTTTATTAATTATAATTTTGATAATATTATTGCCCCTGTAATTAACATATTTAATAAGGCTAAGGGTATCATTTTTTTCCAACCTAAATTCATTAATTGATCATATCTAAATCTTGGAATAGTCCAACGAATCCACATAAATAAAAATATAAATAGAACGATCTTTATTAATAAAGTGCCTACCCCAATCATGGCTGCTATATTGGGCGCCACTGATGTTTCATCAAAGAATGGTAAGTCATAACCACCAAAATACATAGAGGCCATAATAGCACTACTCATAATCATATTCACATATTCAGCAAATAAATAAAAACCCAATTTCATGGAAGAATATTCTTGATGATAACCAAAGTTTAATTCATTCTCTGCTTCTGGTAAATCAAAGGGAGTACGATTACATTCTGCCATGGCACAAATAAAGAATATCAAAAAGCCTAAGGGCTGATACACCACATTCCAGTAATGTCCAGTGACTTGATCTGCAACAATTGTTTTTAAACTTAAAGTACCTGTAGTCATTAGTAGTGCAATCAAAGCCAAGCCCATGGCTATTTCATAACTAATTGCTTGAGAAGCTGCACGAAGTGCAGACATCAAAGAAAATTTGTTATTAGAAGCCCAACCTCCAATCATAATTCCATATACCCCCATACTCACTACAGCAAATACATATAAAATTCCAATATTCACATCGGCAATTTGTAGTTCAATAGTTCTGCCAAATAAATGAACAGCCGTGCCCCAAGGAATAACTGCACAAGTCATTAAACTGGCTGTCATGGCAAGTCCTGGACCTAGAATAAATAACCATTTACTAGAGGCTGTTGGAATAATTTCTTCCTTCATAATTAATTTCAAACCATCTGCAAGCGGTTGTAATAAACCAAAAGGGCCTGCTCTATTCGGACCAGGTCGGTCTTGTAAGATGGCAGCTACTTTTCTTTCACCAAATGTGGTATATAATGCTATGCCTAAACTTGCGAGAACAATAATGATTATCAAAATTAATTTCTCAATCATAAAGGCCCAATCCAATGCGAGTATTGTCATGCTTAATGTATTAGGCGTTTTTTGAATTATTGTTAAAAGTATTTCCATTAGAAGGGCCTTCTATTTCACTCAAGTGTATATTAGGCAGGTTCACTTCACTTTCGTTGTGTATATCCATTAATAAATGTGGTGCTCTGCCATCATTCACCGCTTTAAATGTTTCTGTTGGTATGGTGGTACCAATATTGCCTGCATAATGTCCTTGCGCAATTACAGATTGTCTGCTAATGGCACGTGGCCCTTCAATCACCCAATCATTGGTATGCTTTTTATCAAAACGACAAGTATTACAAATCCATCCTGGTTTTCCTTCTGGTGTATCTTCAATTTCACCCCACTCATCCTTACGAGCAGTGACTCTAAATACTTCATCTCCTCTATTCCATAAAGTAACACGACCAGAACAGGTTGGACAATCGCGGTTTGCATCCATTGGTTTTAAAAACCAAACTCTATTTTTAAAACGAAATGTTTTATCGGTTAAAGCACCTACAGGACAAACATCAATAACATTGCCGATAAATTCATTGTCCAAACTTTTTTCAATATGGGTAGCAATTTCAGCGTGGTCTCCTCGGTCTAAAATGCCATGTTCTCTTTTATTTGTTAATTGGTCGGCAGTAAATACACAACGGTAACATAAAATACAACGCGTCATGTGTAGTTGTATATGCTTTCCTAAATCGTGTTTTTTAAAAGTGCGTCTTTGAAATTCATATCTTGTACCAGCCTTTCCATGTTCAAAACTTAGGTCTTGTAAATGACATTCTCCTGCCTGATCACATATAGGACAATCCAATGGATGATTCAATAACAAAAACTCTACCACGCCTGCTCTTGCATCAATCACTTTTTCACTAGTAATATTTTTTACTTCCATTCCATCCATTACGGTGGTGCGGCAAGAAGCCACTAACTTAGGCATGGGGCGAGGATCTTTTTCAGAACCCTTTGATACCTCTACTAAACAAGTACGACATTTACCACCACTGCCTTCTAGCTTGCTATAATAACACATTGCGGGTGGCGCTACGGCACCTCCAATTTGTCTTGCAGCCTGCAAAATAGTTGTACCTGCTGGTACTTCAATGGTAATGTTGTCTACTGTTACTTTAAATAATGTTTGTTCACTCATAGTTTTACGCAATGTTATGCAGGCACATGAATTGGGTCTGCATAGTGTTGTAAACCAAAATTACTTGTTTGTGATAATTCCCTATTTTGGATATGCCATTCAAATTCATCACGGAAATGTCTAATAGCAGCGGCTACCGGCCAAGCAGCGGCATCTCCTAAAGGACAAATAGTATTGCCCTCTATTTTTCTTTGAATATCCCATAATAAATCTATATCACTTGATTCTCCTTTTCCTAATTCTATTTTTTGTAATATTTTTTCCATCCAACCGGTTCCTTCTCTACAAGGTGAACATTGGCCACAGCTTTCATGTCTGTAAAAACGTGCTAGGGTTAAAGTATTTTTTACAATACATTGGTCTTCATCTAAAATAATAAAACCACCAGAACCCATCATAGAACCTGTTGCAAAACCACCGTCGCTTAAACTTTCGTAGTTCATGTAACGTGTTTCACCCTTCGCTGTTTTTAATAAAAGATTCGCAGGTAAAATAGGAACTGAAGAGCCCCCTGGTATGCATGCTTTCAATTTTTTTCCATTAGCAATACCACCACAATATTCATCGCTATAAATAAAATCTTCTACTGAAATAGTCATATCAATTTCATACACCCCTGGCTTATTAATATTACCACAAGCAGAAATTAATTTAGTACCTGTAGAACGGCCTACTCCAATTTTTGCATATTCCTCTCCACCCATTTTAATAATAGGTACTACTGCAGCTAACGTTTCAACGTTATTTACGACCGTAGGACGCATCCATAATCCTTGAATAGCAGGGAAGGGAGGCTTGATACGAGGATTCCCTCTTTTACCTTCCAATGATTCAATGAGTGCAGTTTCTTCGCCACAGATATAAGCTCCTGCACCACGATGCACATGAACCATACAATCAAAACCAGTGCCTAAAATATTTTTTCCTAGCCATCCATTTTTAGTGGCTTCTACAATAGCTTCTTCTAAAATTTGGGCAACCCAAGCATACTCTCCTCTGATGTAGATATAAGTATCATTAGATCCTAATGCATAAGAAGAAATAAGTAAGCCTTCAATTAGTAAGTGTGGTAAAAATTCCATTAAATACCTGTCCTTAAAAGTGCCGGGCTCACTTTCATCTGCATTGCATACCAAGTGACGAGGTACCCCTTCAGGCTTGGCAATAAAACTCCATTTCATACCTGCAGGAAAACCAGCACCACCTCTTCCACGTAGTCCACTTTTCTTCACTTCCTCTACAATGGATTCAATGGACATTTCTTTCAAAGCTTTTTCAGCTGCCACATAACCTCCCTCACGACGATAAACATCATAAGTACGAATACCTGGTACATTTGCTTTTTCTAATAATAATTTTACACCCATTGCTTCTACTTTATCTTTTTTAAGTCCTTTTTTTAATTTTGTGCTAATACTTGCATTCTGTATTCAGCAATAATCGCATCCACTTTTTCCTTGGTTAAATGCTCTCTATAAATTTTTCCTACCTGCATCATTGGCGCATAGCCACAGGCTCCTAAACATTCTACTAATTTCAAAGTAAACATACCATCCTTGGTAGTTTCACCTGGTTTAATATCCAACTGCTTTTGAATATAAGCAATGATATTGTCTGAACCGCTAATCATACATGGACCTGTTTGACAAACTTCAAAAACAAATTTTCCAACAGGTTTTAAATTATACATACTATAAAAAGTAGCCACTTCATATACTTCTATAGGTTCAATTTTTAATAGGCTTGCTACATAATCCATGGCTTCTGTAGGCAACCAACCACCAAAACTATCCTGCGCTAAATGCAATACCGGTAACAGTGCGCTTTTTTGTTTCCCTTCTGGATAATGAGCGACCAAGCGGTTAAACTCGGACATTTGTTCATTATTAAATTGAAGACTCATATTCTCATTTCGTTTTTCTCAATAATTAAAGGCTACGCATCCCAAAGGCTACGCATCCAACTCTCCTGCGATCAAATTCAAACTACTCATTGTAACCACCGCATCACTCAACATACCTCCCTTAATTAATTCTTCAAAGGCTTGGTAATAAATAAAACAAGGTCTTCTAAAATGAAGTCTGAAAGGTGTACGTCCGCCATCGCTAATTAAATAAAAACCTAATTCTCCATTACCCCCTTCTACTGCACTATATATTTGTCCCTTTGGTAAATCAATCTCACCCATGATAATTTTAAAATGCCAGATTAAGGCTTCCATCTTGGTATACACATCTTCTTTCTTGGGCAAATAGTATTCAGGCACATCGGCATGGTATACTTCCGCATCTGTTCCTTTAAACTCTTGTATTTTTTGATAGGCTTGCTTAATGATTGAAATGCTCTCATACATTTCAGCATTGCGCACTAAGAAGCGGTCATAATTATCACCTGTTGTGCCCACAGGTACTTTAAAATCAAAATCCTGGTAGCTACTATAAGGCTGTTGTACACGAACATCGTAGTCCACTCCAGCGGCACGTAAATTAGGCCCTGTAAAACCATAGTTCATGGCACGCTCTGCACTAATGCCTCCAGTGCCTTGGGTACGTTCCATGAAAATTCTATTGCGCGCAAATAAATTTTCAAATTCTTTTAAAACTTTTGGATACTCATTTAAGAATTTCTCGAGTTTCGTAAACGCTGTATTTGTAAAATTCCTTTCAAAGCCACCAATGCGGCCAATATTAGTAGTAAGACGGGACCCACATACTTCTTCATATATTTCATAAATTAATTCACGGTATTGCATCACATATAAAAAACCTGTATAGGCACCTGTATCTACGCCTACAATTGAATTACAAATTAAATGATCAGAGATACGAGCTAGCTCCATAATAATTACCCGCAAATAGTCGACACGTTTTGGTAATTCTAATTTTAAAAAACGCTCGCAAGTAATATGCCAGCCCATATTATTTATAGGACTGCTACAATAATTTAAACGATCGGTAATGGGAGTGATTTGGTATAAAGGACGACGCTCCGCTAATTTTTCAAAAGCACGGTGTATGTAACCAACCGTTTGCTCTGTTGATACAACACGTTCCCCATCCACTTCCATAATATTTTGGAAAACGCCATGCGTTGCAGGATGGGTAGGCCCAATATTTAAAGTGGTCGTTGTTTTTTCAATTGACCCTTTTGGTAGTGTTATATGCGTTTGATGTTCCATTCTATTTTTTATTGCGCCTTTACTTTTTTAATTCACTCTTTTAATTGTTTATCCTCTTCCAAACATTTCATCGTCTTTGTCAATTCGTGTTTGATCTTCTAATGGATACTGTTTTCTTAAAGGAAAATAATCCATTTCATCTACATTCAAAATTCGTTTTAAATTAGGATGCCCTATGAAATTAATTCCAAAAAAATCATAGGTTTCACGTTCCATCCAATTGGCACTCTCAAATAATTTACTCGCTGTAAATACAGCTGTTTCATTTATGGAAGTACTTATGGAATAACGCAAACGAATATTTTCTGAAAAATTATGTAAATGATAAACCACTACTAATTCTGCACCAATATTATCGGGATAATTGACCCCACATAAATCGGTTAAAAAAGTAAACCCTAAACTAGGCTCCTCATACAAATACTGAAGTATTTTTAAATTTATTTCTTTAGAAGATTCAAAAGATAAAATACCGGACGCTGTCGAGAAGTTCAAAACTTGATCCCCAAATTTTTCTAATAATTTATTTTGTATAGTCTCGTTACTTAATGCCATTTGTTATCAAAAGTTTTATGCTCTTTTTTTATTTGACTTATTGGATTTATTGAATACCGTAGCTGTTTAATAAGTCGCGGTATTTTTCACTATTTCTTCTTCTTATGCTTTCTTGCCCTACTAAATCTTGAATTTTCATAAATCCATCAATGATGGCTTCTGGACGCGGGGGACAGCCTGGCACATACACATCTACGGGAATAACTTGATCAATTCCTTGTAATACACTATAGGTATCAAAAATACCGCCACTTGAAGCACATGCACCTACTGCAATAACCCAACGTGGCTCGGCCATTTGCAAATACACTTGTCTTAAAACAGGTGCCATTTTTTTAGCTATAGTACCCATTACCATTAATAAATCGCATTGACGAGGAGAAAATCCTACACGTTCAGAACCAAAACGAGATAAGTCATAATGCGAAGCCATAGTGGCCATAAATTCAATACCACAACAAGAAGTGGCAAAGGGCAAAGGCCATAAAGAATTTTTTCTGGCTAGTCCTACCACTGAACTTAATTGTGTTGCAAAAAAACCATCTCCAGGAACACCATCTGGTGCTTTGCCCATGGAAATAGCTTCTGAGATTTCAGCTTCTTTAGGATTTAAATTAAAACGTACTGGACGCATATTGCTAATACTTTATTTTTTTATAATTAATCCTCCCATTGTAGCGCTCCTTTTTTGATAATGTAGATAAAACCTACTAAAAAGAATGCTACAAATAAAACCACTTCACCAAATCCAGCCCAGCCTAAACTTTTAAAATTAACAGCATAAGGATAAAAGAAAATAACTTCCACATCAAATAAAACAAATAGAATTGCCACTAGAAAATACTTGATGGCCATGGGTGATCTGGCATCGCCATGAGTTTCAATACCACTCGCAAAGTTTTCTAATTTATCGCTAGTTGCACGCTTAGGACCCAACCAACTTGAAAGCAAAATCATAAACGCTACAAAGCCCCCTGCAAACAATAATTGCAATGCAATGGGTAAGTAATTAGTAGCGCTGTTTGTCTCGTTAGCAGACATCCAATACTGCAACAGAATCATACATAAGTTTTTGGTGCCGCAAAAATACGCAAAGGATGGTTCATAAAACGAAAAACTCCCCATAAATGGGGAGTAATTTTCAATTATTTTTTCACAATAGATGTGCTTACTTATAGGTTTAAGCCATTTTTGATTTGAGTGGTATCGGCTGCTGGCTTTTGAGCAGGAGGTGCCGGTACAACGCCCTTAGAATTCTGCATTTTTTTGATAATTTCTATATTTTTTGTGAACTGTGCTTTAGCTTGAAGGGTTGTTGGATCCTCTGGCACTAATTCTAGTACTTTATCACACATTAAAACAGCATTTTCGTAACCCTTAGTCTCGTTATAATAGCCAATTAAGGTATAATAATTGTTAATCAAGAGCTGCTTATTTTTAGCTACATCTTTTAACAAATACTCGTTTTGAACATTTACTGCCTCAAATAAGATACCTAGATTATTGGCAGTATCTAATAATTTAGAAGCTCTCACATTCATAGAGTAACCATTGGGTTTGTCTGGGAAGGCTGCTATATAGGCTTTGGCAGTAGAAGATGCTACTGCAGCTTCTTTTGCATTGATGGCAATACTTGTTGTTTTATAAAAATACACTTCATCTTTTGCCCCTCTTAAGGCAGAATAATTCGCATACCACTTTAATTCATCGGTATACATATTATTTTTTTCTAACATTTCATACCCTAATTTGTAATATTTTAGCTTATTTACCTTGCTAGTATCTGCAGCAATGGCTTTTTCTAAAATAACTGCTAAGGAAGCTTGACTTCCACTGAATTTGGATAATATCTTCACTGCTAGTTCATAATCGGTGTTGATTAATTTATCAGGACTTGTATTTGTAATATAAGGTTCAATATAGGATTTAGCTAGAACAGTATCTCCTTTTTTATCATAGTTTTTCGCTAATAAAACGGCTAAGCCTGGGAAAATGGTAAGACTTCCAGCAGCTTCCATGGCTTTCGCTTTTTCTAAAGATTGCTCGAATTGACCAGATCTAAATAAATAATCGGCACTGAAATACTCAAAAATAGGATCCTTGTCTGCGTATTGTAAAAATAAATCCAAATTCGTTTTTGCGATACTTGTGCTTACTTCA
>Ga0209188_1000969_pt1 | contig 24877 bp, 52 predicted proteins | sample C_130625_EF_Meta_FD_187307 | JGI IMG/M metagenome (GOLD analysis project Ga0209188, IMG submission 187307) | Freshwater microbial communities from Lake Croche, Canada to study carbon cycling - C_130625_EF_MetaG (SPAdes) (version 2) | ecosystem: Environmental > Aquatic > Freshwater > Lake... | reverse complement strand
GTATATAATACTTGTATTGATTGATTAAAGGAGTTGAAATGTCTGCACTAGTTGAATACACATTGGAACTGTACAAATCTGATAAACGTGTTAAAGGCGGTAAGCGTCTTGTCACTAAAGAAGAATTTGCCCCTGTCACTAGAGCCTACATTCAGGCTGTGATTGAGTCAAAAACTAAGTTGGGTTTCATTGTCGAGGCACGTGAGACTTGGGTAACCAAACGTAATATGATGACTGGTAAAACATATCAGGAGCGTTATGATACCCCGTATTTCTGTTCACCGTCTAGCGAATCTTTTTGGAGCAACTAATCATGGCAGGTAAAGCAAAATCAATATATCTTACAGTTACTCCTAAGGGTCAACTGCAAAGCATTTTTACTAGGGTTTTCTTTGATGCCAAGTCTTACAATGAATATGTAAAGTCTGACGAGTTCAAAGAAAAATATCCTGCTGATAAATTTGATATCATCAAAGAAACGTACTAAGGAGTAATCATGCCTGGATTTACAGATGTTACAGGTTGGTCAAGTCGTGACATTCAACGTCTTGGTCATGAGGATGACGATACACCAAACACAAGAACCTATCGCAATAAACCTAAACAACCTACATTTAGTTATGCGGCGGATGACGTATGGGCGGCTGCTTGCATGGCTCAACGTATCAATGGTAGTTATGTCAAGGCAGGTAGTACTGATAAACAATCTAATCGTTCAATAGTAGAATTGTTGTTGGCGGACACTACACAAATTACAGATGAGTCCCGTGAGCAAGGTAAAAAAGTTCGTCAATACTACCAAGCATATACTTTTAAAATTCTCAAAGGTATTAAATTAAGTGAGTTTGACAACAATGCTATGGTACTTAGTAATCGTAATGTAATTGACTCTAATTATGATATGGCGGTTATCGTTAGTTTGCCTCAAAGCTACGAGCGCGGTGTCAAACGTGATGGTGCAGACCAACGAGTTAAATTTGCTACCGGCGGATACATTGGTACAAGTGGTGACAAAATTACGGTTACTATTGAAGTACTGAAAACTGTTTACAGCCAAAAGTGGAACACAAGTTATTTCACAGGTATCACAAGTGACGACCAAGTAGTATTTTTTGCTTACAATCATATTGATAGATTGGAAGTAGGAGATACTTACACAATTCAGGGTACTGTTAAAGCACACCGTGACAACAGTACGCAACTGAATCGGGTAAAGGTAGTTTGACAAAATAACCTTTATATAGTATACTACAATCATATTTTCACACACAGGAGTTTCACATGAGCCATTTAATCGCATTCATTCTTGGTATCGTAGTCGCAACAGTAGGCTTTACTGGTGTTGCTAAAATGCTTGACAACGGTGTCAACAAGACTAAAGCAATCGTACAAGAACAAGCTAAGGAACAATAATGGCTTGGATTGCTGTACTAATGTTAGTGTTCGTAGGTGAGCCCTTGCTAGCATTGCTTTTGGCATTTCTTATTTTGTTATTAGAGTAACAAAATAATGCAGGATTTTTATTTTGAAAAGACACGTAATAGTGTAGATGATGACTGGCCCGAAAGTTTTTCTTTAGACGACCTTGCTAACGCATTGAATGTGGAACGGGTAAGTTATAGAATTTACTATAGTAAGGACAATCTTACTTGCCGACTTTTTGTATTTCGTGCTCACTGTACACCTACTGAAATGGAAACAATGGCAAGCATGGGGTTTGTGTTTGCACAAGACGGTGATACAGAAAATATCCCTGATAAACCAGTAGAAGAGGAAATTGAAGAATGATATTTGATTTTTTTAAAAAACGTGAACATAGCAATGTACTTCAATTTCCAGAAACTAAGGTACCATATGTTGAACCTCCTAAAAAAGAACAAGAGCACTATAGCATTGGTATAACTGATGATAATCGTATCACTTTAAGAATAGGGTACACTACACTTACTATGAACGAGGAAGGTGCCCACAATTTGATTGAGCAACTTGAGTTATTTGCAAAACAGACAAGAAAAAGGGATACCGAATGAGTGCGTCATGGATTAATAAATTAAACGAGAGCGATAGTCGCCTTCACAAAGAAGATGTAATTTTGCAGGCGCTTGAGGCAAGTGTCCTAGGCAGTCGCAATAGTCAAATTTTCTTGGGCTTTACTAAAGCCTGTTACAACCCCTATGTTACATTTGGTATTCGTCAAGTGCCTGATACTGTGGGTATTGTTGACGCAGAGAATCCCTGGGATGATTTTAACGAGTTGATGGTAGAACTTAGTCAACGTAAATTGACCGGTCATGCGGCACGTGATGCTGTACAAAACATATCTGAACGATTTGATAGTGTTGAATGGAATACATTCTGTGCACCGGTGTTGCGTAGAGACTTACGTGCTGGTATCAGTGATAAAACTATCAACAAAATTTGTAAAGGTACTGACTACGAGATTCCAATCTTTGGTTGTCAACTAGCAACTAACAGCGAAGGTCGCCCCGAGATGAAAGGCATCAAACGTCTTGAACCTAAACTTGACGGTGTTCGTGTGTTGTTGATGGCTATCCCTGATGAACAGGGTAATGTTGTTACTATTTGTTTCAGTCGCAATGGCAAACAGTTTGATAACTTTGGTCATATTGAAAATCAAATACGTGAGAACTTTGTAAAACTTACACACAAAGCCGCATCAAGTAATTTAAGTTTGGGCTTTGTAATGGATGGTGAAGTGATTGGTAATACATTCCAAGAACTTATGCGTCAAGCACGCCGCAAGACTGATGTACAAGCAGAAGATAGTGTGTTCAATGTCTTTGACATTCTACCTTTAGCGGCTTTCCGTGAAGGTCATTGGAATGCACAACTGAGCAAACGCATTACTATTTTAGAAGATATGCGTAGTATCATTGATGACATGCCTAATGTTGAATTGTTACCACATATCATGGTTGACTTGGATACAGCGGCAGGTCAGGATCAACTACAACGATATGCTAAGGATCAAGTAAATGCTGGATTTGAAGGCATTATGATTAAAAATGTTGATGCCCCTTATATCTGTAAACGTAGTACAGACTGGATGAAGTGGAAACCCACAATTACTGTAGACTTGGAGGTCGTAGGTGTTGAAGAAGGTACTGGAAGAAATGCAGGACGTCTTGGTGCATTGGTTTGCTCCGGACAAGATGACGGGAAAGATATCACTGTCAATGTTGGTAGTGGTTTTAGTGACACTGATAGAGATGAGTATTGGGCTAACAGTAATCATATCATTGGGCGCACTGCTGAAATCATGTGTGATGTGATTACTCAAAATCGTGATGGTACTTATAGTTTGCGTTTCCCCCGATTTGTCCGTTTCCGTGACGATAAATGATTTTTCGTGTATAATGTGTTTTTAACTAGGAGATAGTATGTTTACAAACGTTAAACGAGCATTAGAGGAGTTACGATGAACGAACGAATGAAAGAACTTGCTAAACAACTAGGTTACAATGTTAACTATAAACCATCAACTGATGAAACTGATAGAGAATATCAGGTTGTTAGCAATGATTTTGCTGAAAAGTTCGCCGAATTGATTGTTCAGGAATGTGCCAATATTGCTGATATTGCAGAACCATTCCTTGCTTCGGATCTGATTAAACAACATTTTGGAGTTGAAGAATGAACGATGAAATAAGGGATATGTATTATAAAGAAGGATTCCAAATAGAAGTAATCTCAAGGATACTGAATGTGTCTCTCGATACTGTATTGGAAGCAATCTGGGGTAAATGATGAACGAACGAATTAAAGAACTTTTAGATGAAGCCACTGTTTATGCATTGCATGAAACTAAAGATGCGGTTGACTTCTTAGATAATACTGTATCAAAACAACAACGTGAACGTCAATTAGAACTGTTTGCTGAGGCTATTATTCGTGAATGTTGTATGGCATTACATCCCATGTTACGTGATATGATTAGTCGTGGTCAAGGTTGTGAATTGATACTAGAACACTTTGGTATCAATCCAAAAGAAATCACGATCTTTATGCTTGATAGAAGTATTGCACAAATGGAAAAGCAATTAGCAGAACAAAAACAAGGTTGGGTTTGTCCTAAGTGCGGTATTGACAGAACTAAAGATGTTTGTCCTAAAGGTGACAGTGCCGCATTGACTGGTGACTGCCCAATGATTGCTACTGCACAAACCGGAGTTAAACTATGATGTTTAAATATTTTGTAATGGTGTCATTGTTTAGTCCCGGTGGTGATTTAATTCAGAAATATACCGAAGGTCCTTTGAACACACAACAAAGTTGTGTAATAAGATTAAAAGAAATACAAAAAGACCCAAACTTGTACGGTCTAAAATACAAATTGCAATGTGTTAAAGTTAAAAAAGAACCAAATGATTATCTTACCCAAATCTAAAGAATTTGTCAACGGAAATATCTTCCGAGGCGTTATATATAGTAACCCTTAGGAGTTTACATGAGCCGTGATATCATTAATCAAGTTAGAGAATTATTGGAAAGACATTTAAATGTAGTTGACATTGCACAAAAAATGAATGTTGATTTAGAAACAGTAAAATTAGCGGCAGATATAATTAGAGAAATCATAACATAATGGCAAATCAAACTGATTACTTTCAAAAAAAGGGCTATAAGCCAAAATACTATATTGGTGATAGAGTGTTTGGTAAATACAAATCAATACCCTTTATTGGAAGTGTGGGTAATGACACATTAATAAGTGAAATAGAAGGACCCAGAATCAGCATTCATTTAGATTTACCGATTCGCATTGACAATGTAAATCGTTCTGTTATAATCGTAAAACACAAGGATGTTAAACGATTAACAGTATACTAATGCCATCAGAATTACACCAATTTATCAATAAACCATATACCTTTAGTGATGGTGTTGAGTTAAAAATCATTCAAATTAAAACACGTGACGAACACGTAGAGTGGGTTACATATACGTCAACTCACCAAGGTGCATTACCGCAAAAACTAGTATTAACTGCTAGAGAATTCTTTGACAATTTTGGTCATTTGTATGGTCTAAAAGAAATTCCCAAACAACCCTAAGATAAATATATAGTTATGATATTCGCATTTACAATGTTTTTAACTGCACTAATGCTTAGTGTGGTTGCCGCTTATTACTCAATCGCAGGCTTAACCGCAATCTTTGCGGCGGCTGTGATACCTGTTATCATTATGGGTGCGACACTTGAATTAGGTAAAGTCGTTGCCACTGTTTGGCTACACAACAACTGGAGACGAATTAACTGGGTTTATAAAAGTTATTTGATCCCAGCTATTTTATTCTTAATGTTACTAACGAGTATGGGAATCTTTGGATTTTTATCTAAAGCACATAGTGACCAAACTCTAGTAAGTGGTGACGTACAAAGCAAAGTTGCAATATATGATGAAAAAATCAAAACCCAAAAAGAGAATATTGAGTCCAACCGTAAAGTACTTAAACAAATGGATGAGGGAGTGGACTCTGTACTGGGCCGCTCAACAGATGAAAAAGGTGCCGACAAAGCTGTGGCTCTTAGAAAAACCCAGCAGAAAGAGCGTATTAGACTTCAAGCTGAAATATCACAGTCGCAGAAGCTTATTGCGGAACTTAACGATGCACGTGCGCCTATTGCCGCCGAGGTACGTAAAGTCGAAGCAGAAGTTGGGCCAATTAAGTATATCGCGGCGTTAATTTATGGTGATAATCCAGACTCTAATGTATTAGAACGAGCAGTACGTTGGGTTATTATTCTTATTGTTGTTGTATTTGACCCACTAGCACTGTGTTTGATTCTTGCCGCTAATAAGCAAATGGAATGGATCAAAGAGGATCGTGAGAACAAATATCGTTCTATGGTTGAACAACCAGTTACTGAAACTGTTGAAGAACCAGTTGACGAGGCTATAGAAGAAACCATAACCCCTCCGGATAATCTGCCCAAGGCAGCTTGGCCTTTTCCTGGATTTGACGATAAGCCATTAGATACTGAGCAATATGTACCCAATGACTTTAATTATGTTGTTGACCCAATTGTAGTACAAGAAATTGTAGAACGTTGCCCAAAATGTGACACTGAATTACAAATAGCACCTGGTATCGGACCATACTGCCCTAACAAGGAATGTGATGTAATTGACAACATCAATGGCACAGAAGTTGAGATTGCAATTGCAGAAGAACCCAAGCCAATAAAGAATCGTTGGCCCATGAATTATCCAGAAGAAGGTCTAAGAGAAGGGTTCAAAATACTACCTGATGTTACCGAGCCAGTCGTTGAAGAAGTTGCACAACCAGTAGTTGATGATATTCCAGATGCCGAGGGTGTTACTAAAGAATCTTTCAGAAGGTTACAAGGTGAATATGTTGAATTTGAAGGTAAACGTATGCATACCGAAGCCCTAAAGGAACTACACCCTGAGTTCTTTACAAATACACAAAAAGTAAACTTTGGAACAACATTCCCTGAGTATTCTGCTATTAGTGATATTTATGTGCGTACCGATTCTATGCCTCACCGAGTCTATAAATTCAACGGAGCAAAATGGATAGATATCGGTCGTGAAAATTCTGATACCTATTTAAGTAATACTAATTATGTACAGCATTTAGTAGAAAAAATCAGTACCGGGGAAGTTGATCCTGATATCCTAACTGAAGTGGAAATGGATGCTATCCAAACACATATCAATAACGGTTAACCCAAAATCTCAAAAAAACATTGACATTAAATAGCTTTGGTGCTATACTATCTTTATTGTTTAACTACTTAGAGGTTTTTATGAAACTTAAATTGTCTGCACTAGTCATTGCCCTGTCATTGACTGCATGTTCTAGTATGAAAACCAGCAACGGTACGAATACTAATACTCCGATTGCTAATCAAAAGCTTTCTACATCATTTGTTGGCGAGAAAGTTAAAATTGAGACTAAATGCAGTTGGTCCTTATTTGGTAAGGACGAATGTCATGTGTCTGCTATCGAGGCTACCGGCACAGCGGCTACATTTGGTAACACTACATCAAATCGTAAAACTGCATTGACCAAAGCTGAAATGAATGCACAGGCTCAAGTCGCACGATTCTTGAATGAAGAAGTTACTAGCAACCGTGTGCAAAATACTATTGCTAAAAATATTGAAAAGGCTTCTGATAAGGTTAAATCTGGTAATGCAGATGAATCTACAGTTGAATTGACCGATAAGGAAGCAAGCAAAATATCATTGCGTGAAAACCACAATGATACAGTCGTTTCTCTTACTGAGAATATCCAAACATCAGCTAAAGCTATTTTGAGTGGCTTTGTTAAAGTTGATGAACGAGTGGTTGGTGACCAAGAAGTCGCAGTTACTATTCGTTGGGACGTTGAAAGCGGTACATCACGTAAGCAACTCCTTAAAGCAATGCAATGAAATCACTAGCAATAGCCGCAATATGTTCTATTGCGATATATGGTTGTGCCTCATCCCCTGCAAGCAAAACATATGGTCCTTATAATGTCACTGGTGCAGATAGCACCTGTGACAAAGCAAGAGATGTTGCGTTTCGTATTGCAGTAGAACAAGCATTCGGTACCGCAGTCATGGCAGAACGTCAAGTAAAAAATGATGTTCTGACCCGTGACGAGGTATTAAGTCACAGCAGTGGTTTTATTGAAGATTATACCATACTGAATACTGAAAAGAACGGTTCAGGTTGTACTGTGAAATTGACCGCTACTGTTAAACCCAGCATGGTTAATCAATATATCTTTAACAATCCAACAGATTCTAAAGATTTAAATGGCAACAAAGTAAGCACACAAGTCAATACATACCTAGATGGTAAGGGTCGTAGTGACAAAGTTATCAATGGATTTTTTACTGATTATGTAAAACGCGCCTATAAATTAGAGCAATATCCAATTGAATATGTCAAAGATAATCGTGAAACATATATGGTTGTAAAATATAATATAACCATGAATAGTGATTTTCTTAAGGCTCTAAACTACACACTATCAAAGTTAGAAGAAAAATGTGAAGTAACGGTAGCTAATCAATTGGTAGGCGGTTGTTCCCGAGAACCTAAATTTAATGTTAAATACGTGCCCGACCGTAGCATTATCCCAAGTATGCATCATTATTTTTTCTCAGATATGGAAACACCTAGGCTGGTTAAAGACAAACTAATGGGTGAGTGTGGTTATGCTTTCAAAATTCGTGTAAATGTATATGATGTAAGTGATAACGTACTTTATTCACAGATATATTTACCCGATGCAGGAGTTCCCGTTTATACCGAAAACAATGGCTGGGGTTTTGAATTAGATGCAATTATGTGGGGTGAGGATAATCGTGCAAATATTCCATTAAGCAAGTTTTCAGCTAAACAAATGAAACGAGTAGAAGTGTCATTGGTTGACAACAGCAAGAAAATTAATGGCAAGTGTCAGTACTAAGATAAGTACTAGATGACAGAAGAAATCAAACTGAACCATTGTAGTTTTTGCGGGACGAGTAAAGAGTTAGTCGAAAAATTAATAGTCAGTGAATCAGCGGCAATATGCAGTGAGTGTATTGAGTTGTGCCAAGACTTGATTTTAGAGGACCCTAAAACTCCCCCAACGAAAAAAGAATCTAGTATAGATTATGATCCTGAGGCTATCAAAGCATATTTAGATGAGCGTGTCATTGGACAAGAGCAAGCTAAGATTGTACTAAGTGTAGCTATCAGTAATCACTATAAACGAATCACGCATCCACCAAAAGACTTAGAGATACAAAAGGGTAATGTATTGATTATTGGACCAACTGGTTCAGGTAAAACATTGCTTGCTAAAACAGTAGCACAGTATCTTAAAGTTCCTTTTGTAGTAGCAGACGCAACAAGCTTAACAGAAGCCGGTTACGTAGGTGATGATGTTGAATCAATGATTAACATGTTAGTCAATGCCGCCGGCGGTGATATCAAGAAAGCCGAAAAGGGTATTATCTTTATTGATGAGATTGATAAAATTGCACGTAAAGGCGAAAGTACTAGCATTACACGTGACGTATCAGGTGAAGGTGTACAACAAGCATTGCTTAAGCTGGTAGAAGGCACTGTTTGCAGAGTGTCCTCAGGTGGTGGTCGCAAGCATCCCGGCAATGATATGACCGAGATTGATACAAAGAATATCCTATTCATTGCAGGTGGTGCTTTTGTAGGATTGAAAGATATTATCAGCAATAGACTTAGTGGAACCAGTATTGGCTTTAGTGCTAATATCAAAGACACTAAACTTGAAGGTGATTTAAGCAAAGTCATGCCTGATGACTTAACTAAGTTTGGTATGATTCCTGAGTTTATCGGTCGGTTCACCACATCAGTTAGTATTAGCAATTTGAACAAAGAACAGTTGATCCAAGTACTTACTGACGTTAAAAACAACTATACTGCACAGTATAAGTATTTGTTCAAATTAGACGATATTGACCTAGAATTCTCGGAAGATGCACTAGAGCAAATTGCTGAAAATACAGTAGAATTAAAGACCGGGGCACGTGGATTGCATACTGAAATTGAGCGTGTATTGATGCCGCATATGTTCCATGTTCGTAGATACAAGGAAAATGATACCAAAAAGCTAAATATAAATAGAGAGCAGGTGTTAAACCCGAAAATATTTACAAATGACAGGAAAAAAAGTAATAGTACATGATAATCAAGTAGAGAAAGCCCTTCGTAAATTTAAGAAGAAAGTGGCTGACTCCGGACTTCTTCAAGAGGTTCGTGACCGTCAAGAATTTATCAAACCCACCATCAAAAGAAAGTTAGCTAAAAGTCAAGCTAAACGCCGTTGGAAAAAGAAGTTGCAAGAACAACTACTTCCCAAAAAATTATTCTAACCTAAATAGTTTATTTCTTTACGCAAATAAGATATAATAAATAGAGTTGTAGATGCCGATTCTCGGGTCTATTTAACTAGTCATATCGCTTATTTAAGGAGAAAAACATGACAAACACTTTAACATTACGTTCCTTCGACATACCAACAATTAACAAATTCGGAATAGGATTTGAATCTGTTATTGATGAGTTACTTAGAGCAACCGCTCAACAACAAACTAATTATCCCCCATATAATGTAATTAAAATTGATGAAGACCATTTCACCATTGAAGTTGCAGTTGCGGGTTTTAAACAAGGTGAAGTTGATGTAACAGTTGAAAAGAACATACTTACGATTTCAGGATCACAAAAAGACCCTGTACCAAATAATGTAGAATATCTACATCGTGGTATCAGTGCCCGTGATTTTGTTCGCAATTGGACATTAGCCGAACATGTAGAGATTATTGGGGCTATTATGCGTGATGGTATTTTAGTTTTAGATTTAGAACGTAAAGTACCCGAAGACCAAAAGCCCAAATCAATTGCTATCACTTATATAAAGTGATATCATCATAAATACTAGTGTGCGGCTTTCGCACACTAGAACAATAACAAGGTAAAACAATGTCACAATCAGAAATTAAAGTTACTATTAAACCCGACTTAACTATTGCAGAGCCTCCCATGTTTAGAGTAATTTACATGAACGATGAAACAACTACGGCTGATTTTGTCATAGAGACATTGGTTGATTTTTTTAATTATACAATTGATACTGCTCATAATATTACACAAAATATACACGAAGCAGGAAGTGCTGTAGTAGCAGTAATGCCCTATGAGATTGCAGAACAAAAGGGTATTGAGGTGACCGTATCAGCACGTAGTGCAGGATATCCGTTACAAGTTAAAATTGAACCTGAGGGTTAAAACTGTAGATTTATGCACTTAGCATAATACGGATCTTTACCGTTACGAGGATTTGAAATAAACTGAATGCCACTTAAGTTGGCATTCGCCATTTCATAAGTACCGTAAGCCCAGTGTTTAATTTTCTTTTCTGTGTCTGCTACTACACAGGTTGTAAGACATAATTCTTCAAGTTCATTTTTGTCATTACCGTAATATAATTGTTTGTCTGGGATAGAACTGCTCATAACAATAATATCTTTGACTTCCATGTGCAATTGAAGTTTTTTTATAGTGTTATTCAAATATGCTAGGTCATCATACATATAGGAACTGATGTATCCGCTTTCTAATAAACCTAAATCTTTGTGTGATTTGTACCAACCATTAACACCGATAACTGCTACACCATTCATAACTGTAACACTACTATGTAGATAAACTACATTAGGAATAGCACTACAAATTTGCGTCAACAAGTCTACATTATCAGATTTATTTTTATAGTCATCCGCGTGTTCTAATTCACCGTCAATATAGAACACACCTTTATAAAGCTTAGAAAGGTAGCTTAGTGTCCTTTGCACAACCGTATAATCACTACTTATATTTCCGGGTACGAGACAGAATAGTCCGGTAACTTTATCCGACCAATTGAAGTCATCTTCAGCAGTCAGATTTAAATCGCTAATAACATCAAAACTTAAATTCATATAGTATTTAAATGGTAATAGGGCTTTCGCCCTATCCCAAATATGTTTTTACATATTATTTTTTAACAGCCTTAGGCTTTGCAGTTTTAGCGGCTACTTTTTTAACGGCAGCAACTGCGTCTTTAGCATCAACTTTGCCATCTTGATTAACGTCCAATGCTTTTTTAACACGGGCGGTAGTCTTTTTAGCAACTTCTTTTACAGCGGCTACTTCTGCTTTAACTTCGGTTTTAACCTCAGCAACAACTTCCTTAGCAACTTCATCCACCTTAGTAGGTTCTGTTGATTCAGTAGGTTTAGTGTACTGTGTATAGATTGCATAAGCAATTAATACAACAGCAATAATTACAATAATTTCCATAGTAAATTCTCCTTACAATAATATTTATGATGATAGGTTTCCAAGCGTATTTTTTATAAATACAATTATGTTCAAGTCCTTATCATTGCGAGAATTAATGGATACACCCTTACCCACCCGTACCGCGCAAAAAAGACTACTATTTAGACCAGACTTACAGGATGTAGAACATGTCTATGATTTGCTAAATGAGCAAGTTTTCAATAATGTATTAATTAGGCCCAACATTAAGTTGGGCAAGTGCCGTGAATACTGGGGTATGTGTTATGGGGAAGAAAAGCCCTATAACAACGGGACTTACTGTAGAATCAAGTTAAGCGATAAATGGTACTGTATACAATGGATGGTTACTATGTTAGCACATGAAATGAGTCATCAATATCAATGGGACATTTACAGTCACGGACGTAAGACTAGAGTTATGAGTCATGGTCCTAGTTTTTATAGATACCAGTTAAGTCTATACAGACACAATATCTCTTTAAAAGTAAGCTATTCTGCCAGACAATGGTTTGACAAACAAGATTTATTTAAAGCATAAAAAAGATAAATACATTACTATGAGAGCATTTGAATTTTTACAAGAATCCCAGGGCGGAATTTATAGACGTGGCCAAGAAGTAGAAATGGGCGCCAATATACAATTTGCCAATAAAGACAACCAAGAAATACAGTTATTAGGAACTCAATTATTTCCTGATAATAATCAACCACCATATTTGAGTTCCGAAGAATTAGAACAAGATTACATGCAATATCTAGCAGATGTTAATGTTGCGCCCGAAGATATTCATGTAAGTGGCGTAACAAAAAATCCAGGTGCCGCACTTGTCACAGTTTGGTATGATAATGCAAATGAAAAACACGTTGCTTATATAAAATTAGTTAAAAGTAAAGCAGAAGAAGGAAAACCTGCACCGATCATGTGGGCTAATAAGGATTTTAGCAAAGTATCCGGTTATGGTGCAAAAACTAAAGTAGCTCAACGTGCTACATTAAATTTAAAGCCAAATAGAACAATACCCACGAATCAACCATTAGATGTAAATACTATTGCACAATCAGTGGCACAGATTGTTGCAAATAGACAAGACTTAGATGAAAATTTACGTAACGGACTTTCACAATTAATTGACCATATTGCCAAAGGTGACAAAACTCCTATTCCAGGTTTAGCAGATTACATAGGAAGTTTAGAAGTAGACTTTGGAGAAGTTGCTGCTCCTGTATCATTGATTACTGGTAATTTAGCAGTTGGTTCTGGTTATGCATTGGCAGAAAAAGCACTACTTGCACCTTATAATTTAACATGGCGTGATTTGTCAAAAGTTGAGTACCCTGATGAAGGTAACTTTAACTTGTATGATAGTTTTATCTATGTGACAGATGAAATCAAAATTAATATCAGTAGTAAAGATAAAAAAGGTGGTGCAGCCGCTAGTGTTGCAGGTATCGTAGATGATATTGCAATGAATCCAGAGCGTTATGCTGAAGTTACTAAAAAATTCACTAAAGCGTACAGGCTAATAAAAATCATTGCTAAACCCCCGCCCATATATTGGCATAGTGGAAAGGCAGATTTTGAAAGACAGGAGAATCCTAAAACAGGGGCAGTTATTCCAAAAACACGCACCGATAATAACAAGAAACACAGTACCTTCAAACAACAAGTATCGGTTCAAGGTAATATGGGTATTAACGGTCCTTTGTATTTGGCAGAGTTTGAATTTGGATTCATTAATAGACAAGAAGCAGAAATGATTCTTGACATGATTAAACGAGGGAAGGGTGTACATCCTGACGTAGCTTTACAGAAAAAAGTCATTACGAAAAATCTACATAATTTAATAAAAATTAAGGGTGCTAAAAATTACAACGACCCTGGTTATAGTTGTGGTTGGCATTTATTGGCAGCACTAGCCAAAAAAGTAGCTAATCATGTTAACAGTGATACAACAATTAAAATAGACCAATTTTTCAAAGCAGTACTTGAACGTAGTAATATGATTCAAGTAAAAACTGGTATGACAACATCCAAACCATCAGGTGATGATACTATGGGAGGGGCAGCCTTCTCTCAGTTTACGGTCATTTATCCTCCCATATTCGATGGTAAAATCGAACTCAACGCTGACACCAACTACATGGCAACAAGAGCGCCAGTAAGTAGTGGGTTGGCATTCAAAATTCCTTAACCAAAACTCTTTTAATTTGTTTTATAAAGTGTTATACTTGTAAAACATTTTAAAGGAAGTTTATGAGTCTAGTACCAATCGTCATTGAACAAACAAGCAAAGGTGAACGTAGTTATGACATTTACAGTCGCCTATTGCGTGACCGTGTAATTTTACTTGAGGGTGAAGTACATGACCAAATGGCAAATCTTATCGTTGCCCAATTACTATTTTTAGAATCAGAGGGCGAGAAAGATATCAGTATGTATATCAATTCTCCCGGTGGTAGCGTAACAGCAGGTATGGCTATCTATGATGCTATGCAATTTGTCAAGCCCGATATCCATACTATCGTCATGGGTCAAGCATGTTCTATGGGAAGTTTGTTAGCGCAAGCAGGTGCACCTGGTAAACGTTTTATGCTACCAAACGCACGCCATATGATTCATCAGCCCTCAGGTGGTGCAAGAGGTCAAGCAACCGACATGCTAATTCAAGTCAATGAAATTATGGCTATGAAAAAGAACCTAACCGATATCTATGTTAAGCACAATAGTAAAGGTAAAACTTTTGATGTACTACAAGCCGACATGGAACGAGACAATTTTATGAGTGCCCAACAAGCACTTGATTATGGTCTTGTAGACGAAATAGTTACAAAGCGTGGTTGACAATAATTCAATACGGGTATATAATACTTGTATTGATTTATAAAAGGGTATCATATGGAAGCAGTGGTCGAGACTACAATCTGGAACGATAGCAACAATGCTAATCACACCTATCTACTAGATGGATCTAAAATGATTGCATACATCAAAGTAGGCGACACTGTACCATTCTATTTCAAGAACCCGATCACTATTGACAAGCGTGGTCGCAAATTCCAGTCACTAAAAGTCAACCCTTTCAAAAAGATAAAAGAAAAATCTACTGTGATTAAAGTCACAGGTAGCAAAGGCAATATATATAGTATTGATACGGAAGATAAAACATGTACGTGTCCTGGATACATGTATCGTGGTAGTTGTAAACATATTACGGAGTTGGTATGAGCAAATTCAGTTTGCAAAGGAATAGCTGGGTAAAGTTTGAGGTGCTACTAATATGTATTGCACTAGTAGGATTTCCCTTTATGATATTTTGTTTGGCTGCAGGTATGAAACTTGCTGAATGGATGTTTGGATAATGAAGATAGCAGTATGTAGTGATTTGCATTTAGAGTTTATGGACATCAACCTCAAGAATGAGGAAGGTGCAGAACTCCTTATCCTGTCAGGTGACATTATGACTGCGGAAGATTTACATGACCATCCACCTGTGCATCCCAATGACCCAGTCAAGATTCCGAACTTGGGTCGTAGACAAGAGACTGCATTACGATTCCGTGACTTTTTAAGTCGTTGTAGTTTTCAATTTCCGCATGTAATTTACATTGCAGGTAATCACGAATTCTATCACGGCAAGTGGGTAGCTAGTCTACAACATTTGCGTGACGAGTGTGCAAGATATTCAAACATATACTTCCTTGAGAATGATATTAAAGTTATCAATGATATATATTTCATTGGTGCAACATTGTGGACAGACTGTAACAAGGGTGATCCATTGACACTTCATGCATTAGCTGATATGATGAATGACTATCGTGTTATTCGTAATGATTCGCTTGGATATACTAAGTTGCGTCCTGCTCATACTGCTAGTCGGCATCACCAAACAATGAGTTACCTCAAACAGGTTTTATCTGATAGAAAAGATGAAAAGTGTGTTATCGTTGGCCATCACAGCCCTAGTCACATGAGCATCCATGAGAAGTACAAAGGTCAGGACCTTATGAATGGTGGTTATCATAGTGATTTGAGTGAATTCATACTAGATCATCCTCAAATTAAACTATGGACGCATGGTCACACACATGACCCATTTGACTATATGTTAGGTGAGACACGCATTGTATGTAATCCACGAGGCTATGCTGGTTGGGACGAAAATGCTGATATCTTTACATTGAAGTATTTGGAAATATGAACAACCATTCTGGGTACCTATGTACCCAGAATGTATTGTAATAACAACAAAAAATTGTTATAATCTTTGTACGTTGTGAGAACAACGATTTTTTAAAGAAGGAAAATTATGATTAAGCAAGTAACAAAACAAGAACGCCTTATTGAAGCGTTTAAAGCAGGTGAGAAACTAACAGCGGCACAAATCAAGTCACGTTTTGGTGTTAAGAACCCAACAGCAACCGTAAGTGATTTGCGTTTGCGTGGTGGATTTGCTATCTATGCAAATCAACACACCGATACTAAAGGTCGTGTTAGCACCAAGTACCGTTTAGGTAATCCTAGTCGTAAAATCGTAGCCGCAGGCTATCGTGCATTGGCATTGGGTCTATAATCTTAGTATTGTAGATTTTATGAAAAAGGGTGTTTAACACCCTTTTTTCATTTGCGGTAAATTAAGTTTTGTGCTATAATACACAAAAGGAGAACTCAGATGAGTATGTTTCACGATGTTATGAATAAGCTAGGTCGTTATCGTTTAATCCCAGACCGCAAGACTGGTCAAGATTATATGCATCGCTACTATTTGTTTTTAAAGGATCGTAAATGGTTTCCCTTTAATGTTACGTTGCATAAGATTGTAAAAAGCGATGATCCAATCTTTCACGACCATCCTTGGCCCTATATGACTATTGTGTTAGACGGTGGCTATTGGGAACATACTCCTGTCTTTGATGCTAAGGGCAACAAGTTTGCAGAGAAACAAGTATGGCGTGGCCCAGGCAGTATAATCATTCGCAAAGCAAATGACTATCATTGGCTTGAACTTGATTGTATGATTGGCTATGCTACTACATTGTTTTTTATGGGACCTCAACAACGTGAGTGGGGATTCTTATCAAAAACTAAATGGATTAAGCACGATGAATATTTAAACAAAAAGAAAGTATAAATGTATATCACACTATCAAACGCCGCAGAGGCACATAAAGGAAATAAGATTGCAATTAATACAAGTTTGATTGCAACTGTACATCAAACAACAGTTAAACAAGATGATGGTATTATTGGACATGTTACTTATATTTTCTGTCCACCGCATGGGACTTGGGAAGTTAGTGAATCACTTGAAGATGTTGTAAAAGAATTGAATAGTTTAGAATGGAACAAAAAATGAATGAAGATACACGTGAAGTATTGTTGATACTACAAGAGGAATGTGCAGAAGTAACTCAAGCAGTTAGTAAATGTTTTCGCTTTGGTCCCGATCAAATGAAACCAGGTAAAGAACGAACTAATCTCAATATGCTTGAAGAGGAAATTGGTGATTTGCTTGCTATGGTTGAATTGCTTACTGATTTAGATATCGGGGTAACAACTGATGGACTAATGCAAGCCAAACGAAACAAATTTGAAAAGCTTAAAATCTGGTCTGACTTGAAAATTAATAAATAATTTAACAGGGGATAATTATGGATTGGTTCATTGGTATTGGATTGTTTATTATTGGTTTCTATATTGGTAAAATTTATCAAACCTTTAAAATTGTTGATATTTTAGTAAAAGAACATATTGGTGATACCCTTGAAAGATTACCCAGTCTTGAAGTTTTTAAACTAGAAGTAGAAGAACATCAAGGTGTCAAATTCTTGTATGATAGCGATGCACAAGAATTTATTTGCCAAGGTTCTACATTAGAAGACCTAGCAAAACTCTTTAATGAAAGAAAGAGTAAAGCGTTGGGTATGTTAGAATACAATAATACCTCTGTTTATTTTGTTGACGGCAAAGTATCTGATAAAATAGCATGAAAGCAAAAATAGGCAACTGGCCTAAAACATCTGATAATCGTAAGGTTGATATCCAAATAGATCCTTGGGATACTTGGAATGCTGATGGAACATTGGCTATGATTATCTATCCCATGCTTGTTCAATTACGTGATTCAAAGCACGGAGTGCCCAGTGAGTTGGTTGAGAACGTTGGTGGCGAAGATTATATAGACCAAGAAAGTTTTGATTTTTATAAAGAAACACACAAAGAATCTTGGGAAATTGCATCAGAGCGTTGGGATGAAATACTTGACAAAATGATTTGGAGCTTTCAGCAATTAGTAAGCGGTGACTATGATGAGAAATATCATCATGGCAAAGGTGATTATGAGTTTGTTGAGTCTGATAAAACATATCCTAATCCTGTTACAGGTAAAATAGAACCAACATTTCAAATGATTAATAAAAATCCTGACTGCTGGTATGACATTGAAGGTCATAAGCTACACAATGAACGTATACAAGAAGGTCTTGACCTGTTTGGTAAATACTTTAGAAATTTGTGGGACTAATGAAACAAAAATTTATTGATTACTTCATGGATGTTGCTGAACGAACAAGTCAGCTAAGCCATGCTAGACGATTACACGTTGGTGCTATCATTGTTAAAGATGACAGAATCATCAGCATTGGATATAATGGTATGCCCAGTGGTTGGGATAACGACTGTGAAGATAAAGATTATATGAGCGTAGACGCAGGAGGTTGGTTAGATCCTGAAGAAATTGAAGAACGATGGCCGTTTGAAGAAATTCAAGTAATTACAAACAGTTATGGGAGTTTTGAAATAAACAGACGTTATTGTCTTAAAACTAAACCGGAGGTACTACATGCTGAAACAAATGCGATTGCGAAACTTGCTAAGTCTAACGAATCTGGTGTGGGTGCTACTTTGTTTATTACCCATGCTCCATGTTTGGACTGTGCCAAACTTATCTACCAAAGTGGTATTAACAACGTTTTATACCGTAACACTTATCGTAGCGATGATGGTATAAATTTCTTAAACAAGAGTGGAGTCAATGTCACCCAACACACAGTACAGAACTGAAATAGACATTAAGTTTGGTCAGCTTGCACCAGTTATGCATTGGTGTCAAAGCCAGTGTATTGCTGATTGGGGATATGATATAAAAGACATGGCAGGGTTTCATCCCGGAAAATATACATTTTACTTTGAATCAGAGACAGACTACATTAACTTTATACTTTGGCAAAAATGAGACACTTTACTTTTTACCGTGAATCAAATAACTTTGATGATATCTTAACTGACATTGCGCTTAAGAAAAAGATACATTTCAAATTGCGTTGGTCAAAACATTTAGAGATAGGTGTTAATAGCTACACAGACGAAGGGTTAATTACCTATATTGAATTAAAGTATGGCGAGAGTATCACCCGATTAACGAAAGATTATTCCCCTCAGCCATATATGGATTACATCCCTATTAGAAAACAGTGAGGTTATTATTTTCTGCAAAAAATGATCCTATACTATATAGTACTTGAACTAAAATAAATCCAGCATTTAATACACCAAACATCAAGTATATTGCAGTTACTGCCACTACTAGAGAATGAAATGTAGGGTGAAGCAATAACTCTTTAATTGATTTAATAATATCTTTCATTTTTTACTTTGTTGCACCCTTTCTGTTGTAGTATCTGAGCAACTAACTGCATTGCTACGAAATGTTTTATATATTGTTGCCTTATTACCCTCTCTACAGTGGTACTCACATACTTGTATTCCGTTATCTGTAACCGAGGTATAGGCTAAATCACATTGACTATTTACTAGTTTTGTTTTTTCTATCTTATGAGTTGGTTCTGAATTTATGTTTATATATAAATTCTTTGGGACAAGCGGTGATACCACAGTAACTACGGCAGCAACACCCAATAAGAAATTATTGAATTTTTTCATCATAGTCCCTTCTTTTTATTGTTATAGGAGCACTATAACAATATTTACTAGAGACTGTGAATCAATATGTGTTGAGTCTTACACTTAAATTTGGGTCACTGCTTGTTTCACCAGTACCTATCACACATGCTATTCTAGCATCATACTCTATCATAGTCCAACTGCGTTTTTCTTTGTTTACTAGTAATGTAATATTTGTATTAAACCCGGTCTTTCCAACCCAGATTGGTGTTTCTTTATGCTCTGTTACAAAGTAATTCATTAAAAATTCAGCATTGGAACATTTCATTCCCTTGGTCAATTCTATCACTTCCTGGGCGTTTGCTATAGAGCTAGTTAGGCAGAATAGGAACGCCACTGTTAATAACTTTTTCATAGTGGTTCCTTTAAACTAGTATTTAGTTTGATTTGCGTTGCAAAATGTCCTTAGGACGAGTTTTTTTTGCTTCATCCATCATTTTTTCTGTAGTAGGACTAGTTCTATGCGGGGCACTAGGTGTTCTATATGGTGGGTGTTTGGGTGGGCTACGTTTAAACCAACTCATGCTATTCTCCTTTTTTTTCTTCTTTCGGTCTTATTGTACTGTATTGTACTTCTCTTTGTTTTGCGACTACCATTCTCATACATTGAGTTCTAAGTTCATAGTTTTTAATTTTATCACAAAAAGTTGCACTGCCTGCATACTTAGCCATGCAATAATTTTTGTCATCCTGTGTATTTTTTCTGGCACATTCACTCATATCACTAAGTGTGAATGCCGGGATGAATATCAATGATAATATGATTATATATCGCATATAAAAAAGCCCCTTACGGGGCAAATGTTAATATTCTGTGTTCTCGCTTAAATATTGATTTACCTTTTCAGCTGCCTCTTTTGCGTTTAATGCTAATAATGTAAAGGTTGCTTTATCCCCTTTGATTTTAGTATCAAACGGAACTGCTCCGTTAAATGCAAATCCGTCAGGTAAGTCAGTTGTTATCTCAAATTCACTTAAATTCTTAATTCTATCAAGCATTGATTTAATTGTTTTGGGCATAGTTTCTCCGTTTGTATAGTACTATATCTACAGTAGTATTTATTCTAAATATTAGTATGGCTAAAGAATCTATATTAGACGAATTACGTATTTACCTTGAAGGTGTAGAAAACTATTGGCTAGCTATTGCTATAGCTATATTATTTTTTACTGTTATGGCTGTACTCACGCTGACCGGTGTATATTTTTATACCCGTCATCATTAATCTTTATGCGGATGACGTTCAAACCATTTCTCTAATTGTTCTAAATCTAACTCCCCGTCAAAGTGTTTTCTAAATCCCTTATAATAACGTATCTTATCTTTATCACCATGGAACTGATGAAAGATTTGTTCTTCCTCTAAATACCTTTTTTGTATTTCTGGATAAAACTCTTGATAGGTATAGTAACCAAATAACCAAAAACAAGCAACAATAGAAGTTATTGCAATGAAGGCATAAATGTAATCGTGAAATACTATTAGTATTACAGGAACTAAAAATATACCAAGTATGGATCCTAATACAATAAACAGTGTTTTAGTTACTGGATTCATTTTCTTGTTTTTGTTTTAAGAAAAGTTCATATTCTTGTAATTTCTTTTGATGTTCATACCATTCTTGTTTTCTAACTTTTTCTAAGGTGTCTCTATATCTTGTACCGGTAACACCACCCCAACGCTGTTGTGCATCGTATGCTACCCACATAAAGAATCCACCCATAAATAACATCAATATAAGAATACTAACACCGAATGCAAATTCAAATTGATACTTGGCCATTCTATCTTTGCGTCTTTTAGCCTTGGCAGCTTCTGCCTGCATTTGTTTTGCAACAAGAATCTTTTGTTGAGCACCCATTACTTTGGTCATGGCTTCAACATCAGTAAACAATGCACCCAGTTCAGGCGGGCTTTGATATATCATTAGTTCACGTAATTCAGTACCCATTTGTTCTAATTGTTTTTTCATTAGAACACGTTTCAATGCACGTTTAGCTAGACTATCACCACCACTATATACTTCAGTAGCACTACGCTTTTCTTCCTCTTCAAGCACCGCAATACATTTGAAGTAGTTGTCATAATATTGACCAAGATAGTCACCAATCTCAGCATAGATATTAGTAGTTTCTTCACTACGTTTGTTTAGTTCTTTTACGCGGGTTTTTTCTTCTGCTAATTGTTTAACTGCGGCTTCGGGAACAGGCTTGCCCTCATACTTTTTATGAAATTGGTCATCTAAATCTTTAAGTACACCCTTTACTTCACCCGCCGCACCTTTAATGTCTTTATAAAGTTGGCAGCCCTTCTTGACGGCTTGAACTGCGCCATTAGCTAGTGCAAAAAGGGTAAACGGATCCATATTGGGTCCTTAAACGATACGGCATAGCCGTATCAAATTAGATAGGTAACCAAAGCCAAATTGCTTGGCTCATTAGTATGATTGCTACACCGCCTACCCAAAGACTTGCTTTATACAATGAATTATTAACTGCTAATATACTTGCTGCCAATAATACCATAGCAATTTGAAATAAACTGCCTGCAAATGTGTACCACGGACTGCGTTGTTTTGCGACGGCACGGTCATCTTCTAATTTACGTGCTTTGGCCATTAACTCTTTTTTACCCTCACCTGTTGCAGGATCAGATTCATAACGGTCAATTTTTGCTTTTAGTTCAGTTGCACGTACTGTATTCTTAACAGCCAATGCATCATCATATCGCATTTCAGTCAATGTTTGTTTAATACTTTTTGCTTGATAGAATGACCAAGTATTATTAGCATCAATTGTATTGTTTAGTATCTTGCTACTATTGCTACCACCCATGTAGGTATTGATAGCAAGTAGTGCCGCAAATACGACAATAACCCATCCTGCTTTATCCTTGATTAATGCTTCTCTTTCGCTACGTGATAGCGGTTTCTTTTCTTCTGCCATGTTGAACTCCCTAAGTTATAGTTATTATAGTAGTATTTATTATTTTGCCCAAAACATTTGACTGGCGTATGCAAAATATGATACTATTATGTTATGAAATTAAACATGCCACATTTATACCTAGACATGGACGGTGTCCAAGCAGACTTATTTACTGAAGTAGCAACTAGATGCGGGGTCAAACATTGGGATGATATACCTAATCCCGATGAAGTTTTTACCAAATTAAGTTTACAGGGCCCAGAGGTTGCATATGAATTATTTCGTGTATTGAAGCCACTACCCGGTGGACAAGTTATTGTTAAATGGTTACATGATAACAAGATACCATTTACTGTATTAAGTGCTCCATTACGCAATGAGGGTAATGCAAGTGTTAGAGCAAAACGTGACTGGTTAGATGAGTTTAATCCCGGAACCAGTCAAAATGCTATCTTTACTAAACGTAAGTTCCAATATGCAACTATAGACGGTAAACCCAATGTGTTAGTAGATGACTTCAATTATTACTTAAATAGTTGGTCAGAGGCTGGTGGCATTGCAGTTAAGCACAGTGATGCAACAACTGAACATACCATAATGCAGTTGAACAAAATCTATGAGCCGTACCTAAACTGCTAAATATTTGATGACCGATAAAAAGAAATCACTACAAAAACATGTTGTCACTGTACATGAGGATGACAACGGTGATTTACTAGTACCCATTCCACCTATATTACTCAAACGTCTCGGATGGACCGAAACTGATACTATTGAAATTACAGTAGATGAGAATACAGGTGAATATATTCTAAAGAAATCATAATATGTCTTACGTTTACACTAGTACCGGTATACCCGGAACAAACCCTGTACTAACCCCACTAACTGTCACACCTAATACAGTTACTTGGCCAAATACTAATGGAATAAACTGGGGTAGTACTATGAGCAATGGTAGTGCTGGTTACACCATTGCAACCGATCCCAATCTTAAAGGGGCAACATTACACGTTAAAGGTAATGCTGAATTTGAGGGTGATGTTACTTTTGAAGGGGATGTTGCCATTAAAGGTAAGTCAATCAAAGAGTCACTGTTAGCCATTGAAGAACGATTAGCCATACTACACCCAAATATAGAACTAGAAAAGAAATGGGACAACTTGCGAGAACTACGCAAACAATACATGGAACTCGAAGCCGAAATCATAGAGAAAGAAAAGATGTGGGATATACTAAAAAAGTAGTACTTGACAGTAATTACCCTTTACTATATAATATGTACATGTTCAACACTATGACCTACATATTATGACTATGCATCTTGAGGGCCCTTGGCTCAGTCTTGGCGGCAAACGCAAGGGTAAAGTAAAGTTTCGCAATGCTGAGGAAGCTAAACGTGCCCGTGATTTAGAACAATCATGGTCAGAGTTGTTAAAACGTCAAGGCATTGAAGCCGAAGAAAAGAAACGTGCTAAGGCACTTAAGGCTCCTACACTTACATATAAATTGTCTGCACCTCCCGGTCGTGAGACACAAAAAATCAACAGTCTAAGCACACCCGGCGGTTCTACTGCCGCTGTTCACAAAGTGTACACTGGTGACAAAATTATCGGTATCGCTACTATGCACAAATCAAATGCTGTGCCTGTGTTTAGCGATGAGCAAGCAGTAGAAATTTCAAGGATGCGCCGTGGCTAAACCTAATAGTAGATGCACTTATTATTTTGAACTATCAAACAATCGTAATGATGGTATCAATTTTTGGGAAGCCGGTGTGTATTCATCCTCGGGTTATATGGGTGCATGGTACGGCGGGCAAAGTAGATTATCATACAACAGTGATAGGGTATGGTGTCAAGGCCCTCGTGGTGGTGTTCAGATTGTTAAAGATAGAATAGCCTATCCAGGAAAAATGTATGGATACGTTACTAAAAATGAAAAGCTAATAAAGGAATTTATGTGGATCAAGTTAAAAGCAAAGGAGTTGCGATTTTAAATGGCAAAAGAAGAGGGTATTAAGATGGACGGCAAGGTAGTTGATGTACTACCTAATGCTGTTTTTAAAGTAGAAATGCAAGCCGGTCCTGTTATAACAGGATACATCAGCGGCCGTATGCGTAAGCATGAT
>Ga0209188_1000967_pt1 | contig 24890 bp, 12 predicted proteins | sample C_130625_EF_Meta_FD_187307 | JGI IMG/M metagenome (GOLD analysis project Ga0209188, IMG submission 187307) | Freshwater microbial communities from Lake Croche, Canada to study carbon cycling - C_130625_EF_MetaG (SPAdes) (version 2) | ecosystem: Environmental > Aquatic > Freshwater > Lake... | reverse complement strand
CCATTAATAATATGTAACCACCAGCACCACCATAAGTATTATATCCACTATATGTTGAGTTAGTTCCACTTGCTCCATAAAAAATAGAAGATGTTACAAAACCTTGGGAGCTTAAATTATCAACATTGATGTGCTGGAAATAATCAACAGAACTAGTTGAACCACCACTAGGGGACAGTGCAACCAATGTTGAGTTTGGTTTATCATATACGCAATTAAATATTGAATAAAATCCACTTAACGAAACTCTAGCTACGTTATTAAATGTTGGAACTATAATTTGGCTGTTTGCTAGGGTAACAATCGTTCCAGCCGCAGTAGTAATAGCGTTACTTGTAGCATTAGCTGCAATTACTATACTATCTACGAAGTTTGCATTTCCAGCACTTAGAACTGGTGCAACAGTAACAACATTCTTAGCAATTACTCTTGCACCAGCGTTATTGATGGTAATAAAGTTGGGGTTACCGCCAAATATGGCAACTAACCCTGCACTTCCAGTAATGTTTGTGGTAGTAATATCACAGAAACGAATAAGAGTGTAGTCAGCAGTATCACTCTTGGTAAGATTGCCAATGTCACAATTAAGAATGTTTACATTACCAGTACCAGTAGGTGCGGTACTGGTTAGGTTTGTCATTTTTAAGCCTTGAATAGTACAACCAGTACTTGTGCTTACGGTTCCGTAAATTACTATGTTTCCGCCAACAAGTCCGGGGCCAGTTAATACTGTGTATGGATATGTTATTGATGGATTTTCGGTATAACCTCCAGGATGGATAATTACTGTTTTTCTACTACCACTTACTAAAGTCAATGCTTTAGTAATAGAAGCAACTGGGTTAAGCAAGTCACCATTACCTGTGGTGTCGTTTCCATCTATTTGGCTAACGTGTATTTCATTATCATAGCCAGCAAGGTTTAATGCTGATGTAGAAGCATATGCACTATTCCAATTATTACTATTACCACCTTGTGCTTCTACAACTCCTTGTGAGCTTAAATTATTAACATATGTAAAGTTAGCTTGTGTTGCAGATAAACCAGAACCAAGCAAGAAAGTATTATTAAATCCTTTTGTATCGTTTGCAGAACCGCTTGCAATAAATGTATATAAACCATTTGCTCTATTACAATATCCGTTTACGATTGTACCAAAAGACGTATTGCTTGTTATTACATTTTTAAAGCCATTACCAATCAAACTATAAAAGCCAGAATTTGTACTACTTGCGCCGTTAACAATAGTAGTGAAAAGACTACTCTGATTTGCAAGATTGCCATCTCCTCCAACAATGCTCGAATAGATACCACAAGCTCGATTGAATTTACCATTGCCAACAAAACTATCATACCAGGCTTCATTCCAACATCCAGTACCAACAAAGCTATCTGTTACAGCTGAGTTGTAGCAGCCACTTCCTGTAAATGCTCGATCTCCAGTAGATATATTACAAAAACCATTAACAACTGCTGTATAATATCCTCCAGAGGATGTATTAAATTGACCGTTAACAACTGAGGAATAATATCCAGAAGCTGTATTTGCAAATCCACTTCCAATAAAGGAATATTGTCCTTCAGCAGAGTTTGAATTTCCATTAATTATAGTTGCATAGTACTGAGAAGCTGTATTACCATATCCATTACCTATAAAATTACTTCCACTTAAAGCTTTATTATTTGTACCATTAATGATAGTTGCATATGTACCTGAAGCAGTATTTGTTCCTCCGTTAACAACAAGAGAGTAGGTTGAACTAGCTTTATTACTACTTCCTCCTATTACAACAGCATAATTGTTAGTTGCTCTATTACCTATACCGCCACCTACAAAAGAATAAATTGCACTAGCTTTATTATTTGAACCTCCACCTACAAAAGAATTGGCTCCAAGAGCAATACTACTGAGACCTCCTACTACACTAGAGTAAGCACCGCATGCATCATTTGTTCTACCTCCGGATACTACTGAATAACATTCACGAGCGTCATTACAGTAACCTCCACCTACAAATGAATAACACCCTAAAGCAAGGCCACTGATGCCTCCTACAATTGTAGAAGAAATACCACATGCTTTATTGTGAGTACCTCCACCTACAAAAGAACGACATTCGTAACTAGCATTATTACAACCACCAGCTATAGTAGATCCACTACCCCAAGCACAATTACATACACCACCAGCTATAGTAGCTCCATTGAGGCATGCTGTGTTATAAGATCCACCGCCTATAGAAGAGCAATTTCCGCTTGCTGTATTGTCAAAACCTCCACCAACAACAGAATAACCTGAAAGAGCGGCATTGGAGCAACCACCACCCACAAAAGAAAAGCATCCCGAAGCAAGACCACTAAGACCGCCGGCTATGGTTGATGTATATCCACTAGCAAAATTTGTACAGCCACCACCAACAAAAGAACGCACTCCAGATGCAACGTTGCATACACCACCAACTATAGATGAACCGCAGCAGCATGCACTATTATTACAACCACCACCAACAAATGAACAGCATCCAATAGCATTATTAAGAATACCTCCACCGATAAAAGTATATTTGCCAAACGTTTCGTTCATTTTGCCACCAACAATAGCAGAAAAACAAGCATCTGTTCCAGAAAGAGAATTATTATGACCACCACCTATGAAGCCTTCTGTGCTTGTTGTTTTAATACAATTGCAACATCCTCCAGCAATAGTTGAATTAATTGCATCAGCGGCATTACAATAACCACCAGACGCTGTAGAATAAATTCCAGAGGCTGAATTACCAGATCCTCCACCTACTATTGAGTAGCATCCTGAAGCTGTATTATTAAGACCACCTACAACAGATGAGCCAATAGTTAAAGCACAATTATAAGCACCACCGCCAACAAATGATTGACAACCATTAGCACAATTATAGTTTCCTCCAACAACAACAGACTCATATCCAGAAGCTGTATTGCTAGCACCAGCAAAAACACCTGCTAATCTAACAGTAGTACAATTATAATAACCACCGCCAACTACCGAATCTGCAGACAAGGCACAATTTCCAACTCCACCCATTACAAGAGAGTTAGAGCCATACGCTTTATTACAAGTACCTCCAACTATAGTAGAGTCAGTACCATATGTGTAGTTTGTAATACCTCCACCTATAAAACTACCAGGTCCAGCAGCACAATTGTTTGTACCTCCACCAATAAAGGAATTAGTTCCTATTGCTGAAAGACCAACGCCACCGACAATAGAACTACAATTTCCACAAGCAATGTTTCCTCTTCCTGATCCAATAAAAGTTGTAGAGCCCTTGGCTATATTACAACAACCATTAACAACAGACGAACGAATGCCAGTAGCACTATTACATACACCACCTGCTACTAAAGAATAGCTTCCAGAAGCAGTGTTAAACCCTCGTACTGGTCGAATAGAGGAAGTTGAGTCTACTATAGTAAAAGGTATAGTAGAAAGTTTGCTAACTATTGTACCTGAAGTAGAATTTACGTATGTATAAACATTACTCCAATTTGAACTTAAGCTTTTTGTAGTTGAATAAACATTGCTCCAATTAGAGCTTAATTGATTTACCCCCAAATATGTGCTGCTCCAATTAAAGTTAGTTATTCCACTATTATCTCTAACAAAATATACACTAAGATATGCTAAAACAGCATTTGGAGAATATAAAGCTGTTGCACTGAGTGTTGTAACTTTAATAGTTTGAGCACTAAGAGATTGAAATAAACCTTCTGTTGAATTAATACTGATAGAATCAATACTATCTGTAGTTAGTTTTCCTGTATTTGAAATTGAATCAGAAGCTACAGTCTTTGCACTTATATTAGCAACAAGAGTATCGAGCTTATAAGTTGAATCATTTGTTGGAATGACATTAGATGCTACGCTAGAAGTAACTCCGCTGAATAATGTCCAATTATCATTTAAAGAAGATCTTACTAATCCTGTAGTTTGTTGAAGACCATCGTTATAACTTCCAACAAAGCCAATATCATTATCATTAATAGTATTGCCATCAGCAAGATATATTAAAGGATCTTTAATAAGAGTACTTGATGTTTCCACCATCGTATTTGTTCCTCTAACAAGCAGAGAGCCATTAACTGTCAAGTCTCCATTAACATCTACGTTTCCTTTAGTAATAATATTTTTAGCTAAAGCAAGTTCAAAAGAATTATTATTTCTGTTTATAGTAGCAACAATTTGATTATCCGTACCATAAACGGAAGTTAAAATATTTGTAAGACTACTTCCATCTCCGTAAACAAATCCCTGAGCACTTAAATTGTTAACAAATGTTGTACTAGAAGCGCTAGCAAACAAATTAGAACCTAAGATAAAAGTATTATCAAACCCTCTTGTATTGTTTCCAGAACCTCCAGCTACAAAAGAAAAGTTTGAAGTAGCAGTATTTCTGTAACCACCTACAACAGACGAAAAGTCTCCACAAGCACAATTTGCGCAACCATTTAAAACAGAGGAACAATCACAATCAGCTGTGTTCCAGCTACCTGAACCAACAATACTATTATTGCCACTAGCTTTATTATAATTGCCACCTAATACTATTGAACAATCCCCTGATGCAACGTTATCTTTCCCGTTTAAAACGGTTGAATACATTCCAGAAGCAGTATTGTTGCCATTTAAAGGTTCTACAGAATTACCAGTAGTAGAATTAGTAAAAGGAAAACCTAATGTGGTTCTAATTGCTGATAAAACGTATACGGAAGCTGTTGTTAAATCAATTGACATCTCCCGAGTATTTATCTTTTAAAACAAAAAAATTGTTACTTAAAATAAATTAAGGTTTTAAAACTATATTAGCTGAATTTGTGTAATAACTATCAGCGTAAATTAACGAAGTCCATGGAATTTTAGTCACAGTTCCCCATACAAGGTAGGTTGGATCTGAAAGACTGAAGCCTATACCTTCACTAGCTTTTGATCCTCCATACATATATGCTACAATTGTCCATGTCCCTGTTTTGTTGTTTCTTCTCATTATATAATCATCCCCACCATATGTATATACAAAAGTATAATCATCCGCTTGACTTGTTACTATATTTACAGAAGATTGATCAGAAGTTTTACCAACTGGTATTCCAACTGGAGTGAAGTCTCTAAACACTCTTGATGAGTTTGGTCTCGTACTAGTGTCATGTAAACTTGTAACAATCGTTGGATTAGTGACAACGTCAGCGTCATTATATGCTGGTACTTTACCAAGAGCAAACTTATCAATTGTGTTTACAATTGCTGTTGGAGTAGGTGTAGGAATTACATTGGAAGGTACAAGAGATCCTGTAAACTTCAAGAAGCAATTATTAGGTCCATTATCTCTAACGCCTATTGTAACGGCTTGGTTTGCTGTAAGTATTGCTGTGTATGTAAAGGCGTGAGCTCCGTTTCTTCCTCTACCATACGGACTGCCATTAACCCATGGTCCATATACATAACGATCGTATTCATATACAGCTCCATTTATTAATACATCATCATCAACTTCACCATTAATTGTTAATGCTGCTGGAATACCAAGAGTATTTGTTACTGTATATTCGTTAGCTAAATCACTTTGTACAGGATATGTCTTATCAAATGCAAAGGATATAGGAGTTACAGTTGGAGGCGGTGTAATTGTAATTGTATCTGTAGGTGTAGGTGTTACTGTTCTTGTTGGCGTAAGTGTACCACCAGAGAATGTCTGAGTAGGAGTTGGCGTAAAGATCGTATTTGTTGGTGTTTGTGTAGTGTATAAAATTTCTGTTGCAATAGTAGCAGTTGGAGAAGCAGTATAAACTACTCCTACAGGATAAACAATTGGTGTAGCTGTATAGACTTGAGCAATAGGAGTAGCAATTGCGTATGCAGTAGGAGTGGCTGTTGAAGCTTGAACATCTGGTGTAGTTGATGCTGTAGGAGTAGCAGTTGGAGTAGGAGCTGCAATTACATCCACTGACTGAGAACAATTATTTCCAAACCAGTTAACACCAGGGTTTAAACTTGTAAGTGGAGGGGTTCCACTATAAAACACAAACATCTTAGCTACTAGAGGATATGTACCAGCAGTAGGAGGAGCCTGAACTACTAATTCAAAAGAAACATTTGAACCAGGGTATACAGAAACACCAGCAGGAATATTAGTATTACCTCCAATGATTGACCAAGTAGGATCAAACGTTTGAGTACCTGTATTGTAAAGACCAACCGAATAAACTCCACTATTTGGATTTGATGACCAAATTGTACCTCCAGTATTCTGGAAGGTTGCTTTTATTCTGACTGTATTTCCTGTATAAGTTTGCATTTAATATTAGGTTCTGCGGTTGAAATTTGGTTCTACCCAAACAGACCTATTTATGCTAATGCAACAGGCTGTCTAGGAAGATCAGAGGCTGGGGGAACTGTTGGAGCTGGTGTTGGTCTAGCTAAAGGAGATACTGGCCATATGACTGCATCAGGCTTGCTAAATGTTTGAGGAAGGTTTCTTAGCTCTTCTCTATAAGCATTTACTGCTGCAAGAGTAGTTTCATTGAGTGTAACGTCAGAAAGTTGTGTCCAATCTGTAGCTGCAATTAATTCATCGCGCTTTGTACGAACTTCAGCCCAGAGTTTATCAGAACCTTCTTTGCTAAGAGCTGTTTCCCACTTGTTATCTTTCCATACTGCTACATAACCACCAGAAAGAGCTGGAGGAGTAGTTGTGATTAGATCAGATGTAACATCAGATGTTGGAATTGTAGCAACTCCAACAAAAACATTGTTAGAGTCTACAAGAAATATGTGTGTTGCTGGTATGTTTTCCATATATTTAAATAATTGATCTTGGTAGTGGTACGTATTCGTTTGAGGACTGAAGAAGACCGTAAACACTATACCCCAATCCATACACTCTTCCGTTTACTGTACGGAAGAATGAATAAGCGTGATCTCCCCAATTTCCACCCATTACTACTTGAGCAATGCTTTCGTTGACTGGAAGTGGTCTGAATGTAGCATCAGATGCAGGAAAACCAAGACCACTATTTACAAATGTAAAATAACCAGTAAGATAAGCTCTCACTTGTTGAGTAGTTTGATCTTGAGCAAGTACACATACACAATTTGCATTAGCAGAACTAAAGTCCGTTGTAATACTGATAGCTTTATCATTAGTACTAGTACCAAATACACTTAAGCCACCGCTTGGATTGGCGTAAGAGCACTGAACCCAGGTAGGTCCGAGGTAATAATTAGCACCATTCAGTCTTCCACCCTCACCCCAGTTACTTGCGCCAGCAGAATAAACTCTACCGGTTGATGTAATAGCAAGAGCTGTTGGGTTTGTAGAACGACCAGTAATAATACCATCTACAAACGGCTCATTTGTCTGAGATGTAACTCCTGAAATGTAGTAATAGTTATCTGGAGCAGTACCTTCAATTCTAATTGAATACGTATTATTCTCCCAACCGCTTGTATAAATTGCGTTTTGGTTGGATGTAACTGTTGATATATATGCAAGATTATAATAATTCCAAGAAGAGCGCAAAAACTTAGAAGCGTTTGTTACAAGAACAGCATTTGATCCATTCCAATACTTTGCTTGTGTAAGAGAAGTCAGTGCTGTCGTATTTCCTTGGCCAAGTTGACCGTAACCGTTGTAACCAGAATGATAAAGACCATTATCTGTTGAAATAACTGAAAGTGTACGGTTACCATCTACTCCAGACCACTGAGCATCTCTTATTTTACCCTGTAAAGTTGTGCCGTTAGTAATATTTTGAGGAACAAAATAATCATATGAAGCTCCCCACTTAGGATCGATACGGCCCCATACATGCAAATCTCCATCTTCGTCAATTGCTAGGTAAGCAGAATAGTTGCCACCAGTATAAGCTGGCGCTACTTCAAATTTAACAATCTTTTTTGTTTGTCCACTTGTAAAGGTCCAATTTGTAATTTTGTAAAAACCACTCAAGTAACGAGCAGTAGCTCCTGTGACTTGTCCTGTTGCAAATCCATGAGGGTATGAATTTGATGAATCTATGTAACTCTTTACCCATAAGGTACCATCATCAAGAAGAGCAACAGCGCCCATATAGTTCCAAGAAAGACTAACAATATTTACTCCGGCTGCATTAAGATCATATACAAGTTCGGAAGGAGAATTTGGATTACCTTGAAAAAAAGGAATTTGAATTGGTAAATTACTATCCGTATAAGATGAGGCATAATTGCTGCCCCATTTATAATATCCATTATTACCACCCCATGCAATAACTTCGTTGTTGTAAGTTACTGCTGCTTGAGCATAATAATCATTTGCCTTCTCAGCTAAAAATTTTATTGCATATTTACCAGCTGTTATTACGTTTGCTGTTGGAAGAACTTTATTAGCAAGGTTTCTTACAGTCCATTTGGCTTCTTGAGCTGTTCCGTTAACAACATTATAACCAACTATGTAATCGGTATCTGGTGTAGCATTTGAAGCTGATAAAAATTGAGTAAAATTTACTGTAGACATATTATTATTTATTCTTTTTTATTTTATTTATTGCTGTTTGAGTGATTTAAATTTAGGATTGATCTCCACCTAATGTATTGGTATGTGTTGGTGTTTGTGTTATTCCATTAATAACTGTTGCTGTTGGAGTCCAAGTTACATCTTCAGCTCCTATTGCTGTTGCTGTTGGTGTTGGAGTCCAAATTGGTGCAGTACTGATTAATTGCATTAATGTACTATCATTTTGAATAGCAGCTACATTTACATTTGCATCTTGAATCTTAACAATTTCAATATACGGCGTCTGTGTTGGAGTCGGAGTTGGAGTAATTGTTAATGTTGGAGTAAATGTTCTTGTTGGAGTCCACGTAGCTGTTGACGTTTCAAATGCAACAATTTTACATTGTGGTGGTATAGGGAACGCTGAGTAAGTTGGAATTATGCCTGCCCAACCTGGAGCATAAACTCGTTGCTGTATTGTACAAGTTGGAGACGGAGTTGTAATGGTTACAGTTGGAGTATTTGTTCTCGTTGGAGTTGGTGTCGCCGGCCTCGCTGTAGGATCAGCAGTAAATGTGAGAGTACTTGTTGGTGTTGCTGATTGAGTTACTGAAGGAGTTGGTGTTCCTTCTACTCTTTCTGGCTCCGGTGTAATTGTAGGTGTTGGTGTAAACAGAGTTGGAGTTGCTGTTTGTGTTGGAGTTCTTTGAGGAGCTGGTTGAGGAGCAGCTGGAGTAATTGTTTGTGTCGGAGTCTGAGTTACTCCGTTAAATGCACAATTATTATCAAGTGTCCATTGCTTTGGATATGTTCCTGTTGACTTGAGTGAGTTCCATGTAGCAGTTAAGCCTTGTGTTGTTGTTGATGCGTTCTTATACCATACCCAATCAACACAATATTTACCGAAGCACTTTCCTGTCGGTGTATATGTGTTTGTAATTGTTGGAGTAATAGTTGGCGTACTTGTACTTGTATTTGTGTTTGTAGGTGTTGGTGTATAGAACGGAGTAATTGTCTGAGTAGGTGTAAATCTTATACGTGGTGTAGCTGTGATACCCTTAATGACACAACCACCTTGATATGCCCACTTCTTAGCATAACGTGAACCAGCTCTTGTATTACCCCATCTCATTGTTAGACCGCCAGTGTTTACTGTACTACGACGATCACCCCATGACCAAGGTATGCAATACGAATCGACGCAATCTGCAACGATGTTGTTTAGTAGAGGGGAGTATGTGTTTGCTGTTAGTGGTGGTATAATTGATACACCATTGATTACGCAAGGCTCGAAGCCCCAAATCTTGTCGTATGTTCCACTTGTCTTTGTATTTTGCCATGTAACTACAATTCCTGCAGAATTTATTGCCTTTCTGTCGGTCCATGTCCAAGGTATGCAATACTTCTCGAAGCAATCTGGATAATTGCTTGTTGTTTGGGTCGGAGTATTTGTCTGAGATGGTGTATTTGTAATTGAAACCGACGGAGTTGGTGTAGAATTTGATGTTGCAGTCGGACTTACTGTAGGTCTCAAGACAGCTTCGTAAGTTTGAGTTGGGGAAGATGTTTGAGCAACGAATAAAGCTGGTGTTAAAGTTATAACAGCACAAACTGCGTTTGGTAGAGATACGGTTGGGGTAACTGTCGGTGTACTTGTACTTGTATTTGTATTTGTAATCGACTGAGTTGGAGTAACAGTAAGAGTTCCAATAGGAGTTATTGTTATAGTCGGTGTAGGAGATTGTGTTAAACCTCTTACAACAGTGATTGTTGGCGTAGGAGTAGGAAGATGCCCAATAGGAATAAAAACAGCTGAAAGAGCGCTTATAACGTCCTCAAGACGTGTTCTAATTTCTCTTGTACTTTCAGCATTATAACCTACAAGCCAATCTCCTGGCTGTAGGTTTGTTCTTTGAGGGAAATCTTTAAATGTCTTTGTTGCCATATGTTAGAAGGAAGTTATTGAAAGCACAAACGTATAATTATTATTTAATAAATTCATTTCTTTTATTAGCGAGGTACTACGTTTATTGTTGTCCAAGTTGTCAAATCATTGTCATTTGCTGATGCTACTATTGAATAGCCGTTTGCTATTGCATAATACTTACGTAAAGATGTATCATAAGCAATACCAGACCATGGAAGAGATCCTGGAAGAGTAAATGAAGTCCAATCTTTTCCGTTACGAGAAACAGCGCCAGATACGCTTTGTTCATTATAACCAGCAATTGCTACATACTGTTTAAGAATAGAGAAATCGTTAGTATATACAATTTTATTCCATGAAGCAATATTTGGAAGTTGACCAACATTCCAAGTAATACCATCAACAGAATAAGCAGCCAAACTATCTCCTCTTGATATTGTAACAAATAAGCCATTACCAAACGTGACAGATTGCCAATTATTAGAACCAAGAGGAATATTGCTTAATTTCCAATGTAATCCATCAGTAGAATAAGCTACTGCACTATCTCCAACACAAGTTGCAACAAATGTATCATTGCCGTATGCAACAGAAGCCCAATTCTTCTTACTAGGAAGAACTATCGGTATCCATCTTGTGTTGACTAATCCAAATCTTGGAGTGTAATAAGCTGTATCACTATTTGAAGCAAATATAATAGCATTTTGATTTGGACCTGACGCAAAACCAACCCATGTTTGTGGAGTAGAAATTGGCAATGCTTGAGATATCCAATTAACACCATCATAAGAAATATAATATACAGCACTATTATCTTTTAAAACAATAAAGCCAATAGTATCAATAGCATATACAGTGTAAGAACCTGTTTCAATTGTACTTGTAAGAGAAGTTATATTCCAAGTTTCTCCACTATCAATTGAGTATAATACCTGACTATCTTGTTTTGATACACCCACTAATATTCCCTTCGTGGAAACTAAAGAACTCCATCGATCGTTTGGAACAAAAGTAGGTGTTGGAGTAGAAGATTGAGTATATGTTGGAGTGCTTGTAGTGGTTGGAGTAGGTGTTGGAGTTACTTTTGGATCTTGAGCAGTACCAATTTCTCTGAAATATAAAATATGATCTAGAGAATTGTAATATGAATCATCAAACAATAAATTTGTCCAAGAAATTGAATTTGTCAATGAACCACCCCACTGCATTGTAGTAGTAGAAGAGTTAATGAAAGCCAAATAATCTTGATACTTGTTGCCAGAATACATATAGGCAACAGCTGTCCATTGATTTGTTAAATTGTTTCTACGTAAAATCCAATCACTACCATAATTTGTATAAACAAATGTATAGTTTTTATGTCGGGTAGTAACAATATTAATACCTTGAGCTCCTGAATTTATACCAACTAAGTTTGAAACTCCTCCGTATCCTCCAAAACTAAATGTATCTCCTCGTGTTGTATCAATTTGCTTAGTAACAAGACCGTTAGTAACATATTCCGTATTAGCAAAATTTGGAACTGGATCAATCTTATTAAGGAAAGTTACATAGTCCGGTGGAAACTCGATTGTTTGAGTTTCTGTTGGAGTATTTGTTGGTGTTGGAGTTAATTGAAGCGTAGAAGGTACAAAATAAATTGTTAAATTGTAAGAAGCTACTCCATCATTAGATACTAATAAATGATATTCAATTGTTTCGGTTTCTATTGTAACATCAATACTATTACTACCAAAAGTATTATTTACAGGTACGCCATCAATTAAAAATTCATCAGATACAGTTCCGACAATATGCATTGCATATGCTGGCCAATATGGATTCTTGTAGATTTGACTGCCGTAAATTAAACCACCAATAGAATTTAACTCATAATAACGTTGTTTAATTGGAGCTGGATTTGTCTGAGAAACAGTCGGTGTATCTGTTGGTGTAGTTGTAGGTGTTGGTGTAAAAATTGTAGGAGTTGGAGTCGTTGGATTAATGTTAGCTGTAATTGTAGGCGTAGGAGTCCAGCCAATAAAAGTTACAGTTGGGGTAGGAGTCCAAATAATTTCATTTGCATAAGACATGAAATACTGTCTTGCATAATTGGCAATATCGTTTATGGAAACTTTAAATTCTACAGGAGTAATTGGATTACCTTGCTCATCCTTATCTCTATACCCAACTATATAATCTCCCAATAATGAGGGATTTGAATCGAGGTCAAACTGAGTAAAGTTTTTTGTAGCCATAGATTAACGGGGTATGTGATTATTTATCGAAAAAAATTTATTTTATGGCTCAGTTATCCCGTTATTGTTTCTGTAGGAGTGTCAGTTGGAATAGGAGCCACAGTTGGAGTTGGAGTATAGATACCTGTTAGGATAGAGACTCCCGTAAAGCAAGATTCTTCGATAGTATCAAGAATAATATCGTCGTTTCCAATTGTTGAATAGCCTTCTAAGTCATCAAATGTGAATATTTCATCATGAGGAATATCAATAATGACATCACAACCAGTCAATGATCTCATAATAAAGCTTGCCTGACTACCAGATAGAGGTATTGTAACGATGTCATCACACATATCGTATGGCTTGAATGGAATATCAACGAGGTATTCTCCAGCTACTGATCTCAATCCTCCAGAACTTGAAACTCCAACGTATTCTGTTGTGTCAATAAATTCTTCATCTATTGTTCCAAAGTCCAACATAGCGTTGTAAGGAATAAGACTTGGAGTATGTGTTGGGGACATAGTTGGAGTACGGTTTGGAGCTGTAAATGTAGGAGTTGGAGTAATTGTTGGTGTCGGCGACGAGGTCGAAGTGTTAGTAGGTGTAGGTGTTATAGTTCTTGTTGGAGTAACTGTTATTGGTAATGTTGGCGTTGGAGAAGAAGTAAATGTTGGAGTTGGTGTTGTAGTAAACACAACAGGCTCTACATATACACAGTTTGGATCAAAATATTGAATAATTGTTTCTATATTAGACCACAATTGTTGAGCTATTCTATTAACAACAGCATTAGTTACAATTTCATTTTGGCCAATTGTAATTTCTTCTTTTGTATAAACAGGGGGATTGTATTTTTTGCATCCTTTTGTTTGATAAAAAAGAGAATTTCTCAAAGCTTCTATGTTGTCCCATAGACGATGGAATGATTTTAAATAAACCCAAGGCTGAATATACTCATCTTTATGAATATAAATTTGATCTACATCCCAAATTAAATTTTCTGTTATTGAATTTTTATATTTTTCAAGTTTCATCAAATCAGATACTACAAATATTACGTTATCAATTGTAATATAAAGATTCCTTGATGCATCTTGAGATATTGTATTATAACCGGTTAATGTTGTTCCATCAGGAAGCATATAATCATCAAAAATAAATTGATAAAAGGAACCAGTTCTAAAGTATTTTGCTACACCGTTATTGTATGTAATATAAATTGTTTCTCTGTTATATGAAGTATTAATTTTTTTAGGAGTTACAAAATACTTTTTAAAATTATAACTAAACTGATAAGTTCCGTATTGATCAAAAACATGAACTTGAGTTTTTGTTAATGCATGTATATTACGCTGACTATCTACACAAACACTAATTGGAGGATTGTCAACAAACACATCGTTTGTTATTGTTAACAAATTCTTACCAGAAATAGTAAATTTCTTTATACAACTATTTCCAGTATCAGCAATCCAAAGCAAGTCATCTTGATCAATGTGTAAATCTTGAGGTTTATTAAATCCTTGTCTGCTTTGAGCGGAACCATAACTTCCCCATGTCGAAAATAATTCAAAAGCGTTGTTTACAATTGAATAAACGGAAACTCTCGACACTGCTGAATCTATTATAATAATATAATCATTACTTGTAGTTTGAATTGATTGTATATTTGTAAATGTAAATAGTTTATCGACACTATCTTCAACTCCTCTGATTGATATTGGATAATCACTATCAAATAACACAATACCGTTTGCATATCCAACAACAATGTTTTTTGAAACAGGCATTACTGTTGCTCCTCTATATGGAACTCCGGTAACAGGAGGAACAAAGTTTTCAAATCCTAATAAATCTGTTTCAGGAGTTACCCATCTGTATCCAATAACAGTAAGAGTAGCATAAGAAAGCGGAGTATGGATATCGATATAAAGCGGATCGGGAGCATTTTCTAAGACAATATATTCCGGAATATTGATTACTTGTAATGGTATACCAGTAAAGCGAAGAATGTTTCCATACTGAGCATCAATTAATGTATCTGTAGCAGGTAGAATGTAGGGAGCAATAGTTTGTTCTATTATTCCAGCTAATACATTTGTTTGTTTATATACGTTTGTATATCCATCAAGTTCTGTGATAGTTGTATCAAGTTTATCAATAATACTATTAACGTTATCATCTGTTACCCATTCATTTGGAGCAAGTCTAGGAGCAGATTTATATGTTAAATGCAAAGGAGTAAATCCAGAATCATAATGTTTAGGAACAACATCATCGTATGTATCTACAATTTGAATAACATCAGGAAATTCGTATATTATATCATACATGTTTCCTCTAGAATCTCTGAATACAGTAACAGCAGATAAATCAACAAAACCAATATCTTGAGAACCAAAAAACAAACTTTGTTGCTCTCCTGTATTTTTAAAAGTAACAGGAGGTATTAATTTGTTTGAAAATATAGTAGTTTGTAATGGAGTAGCTCCGTTGAGCGTTGTATTCCAAACATTTGTAATTTTTACTTCATCGTTTATTTGATAATAATAACTCTTAGTAAACAATCTTGAAATTGGCAAGGAATCAATTAACAACGTTGAACTCAATGCGTTTATTTGGTATCTTGATTGCCAATCTCCTTCTATTCCAACATAATTGTATGCTGAAACCTCCAATGTTATTAATGTTGTATTAGTAATTGAAGCTTTTAAAGGAGCACCAACGATATTAGCTGTATCATTATACGAAAGAGGAAAGCGAAAAACATTTAAGCTACTAGAAAGCAATTCAGTTGTGGTAGTCCATTCCGGAAGTTGGCTTATTAAATTAGTTGTACCTTTTAATCTCCATTTTGAACCTATAAATTTTTGATTAAAAATATTGTTTTGAATTGAAAGTGGAGTAATTCTAGCTTTAAATATTTGATTAGTAGAATCTAACGGCAAACTTATAGTTTGATCGGCACTCCACGGATACGCCAAATTATAAACTTCTTTTGGATTGGATATTTCAGGATATCTCAATACTGACAAACTTTTTTGTAATGTATTATATTCTCTAAGAGACGGTTCATAATTGGATACAGGATCTGATGAAAGCAAACTAATTTCATTTCCGTTTACAGTTAAGCTTGAAGAATAAAACGGATAAAATTCAGGTTCTCCAGATTGATCATCGTGCGTAATTAGAGGAGTATCTTCAGTAACAACATCATCGGTTACTAGAACGCTTATAGGATAAACTTTAGCTACATTAGAATTACTTGAGATTTTAATTGTTGCAGTCGAATATGGTGTACTAAGTTTATATGGACCAACTGTCCAATGAGCAGTTCCAAAAAATGGAGTAGTACTAAGAAAAATTGTTTCAGTATGACCTTCTCCAATAAACTTGTTTCCATTTTCATTAGCTAGAAGTCCTCTAGTATAGTCGTAAAACGTTCTAGAACCTCGTGTAACGTACGTATACGGAGGATTAGTCATATCTATATAGCCAACAGGGAAAGCTATATGTTTGATTGATTGAATCTGCTGACCAAAAACGTATTTAAATTGATAAATTCCTTCAACACTGAAATCAATCATGTTGAACGCAGTTACGTTTATAAAGTGAGTCTCAACCGGAAGACCAGAAAGAGCAAAAGTTACAGAAGCAGTTAAGCTTGGAGTGAATATGGAGTTTGCAGGAGAGTTATCAACATTGTATTGAGCACTATAAATGTTTGTATCACTCAAAAAAGAACCAGGATAATGAGTGTCTTGGAATCTGAGCTTTACAGTATAGGTACTAGGAACGCCAATAGCTCTATATACAGTAGTGCTATCAGTCGTACGTTCGTAATTTGCAAAAAGCTGCAGGGACATTACAATTATTTATGAGCAAAAGAGAAGAAGTTACCCTATCCACTCTATATTTACGAGATCCATTGCTGCAGGAGCGATTTCTTTTACTATTTGCTTAATTTCGTCTTCTAACATTAAACGAACTACGGGATCTTGTATTCTAATTCCTGAGAGTTTAATGTTGTAAAAGTTGGACTTACTACCTGGAAGTTTATGTTTGAACATTCTTTCAATTTTTTCTATATATTGAACAGTTGGAATTGGCAAAGACCAATAAATGTCTTCAGCTATAATGTTTGCTCTTAAGAAAATTTCAAAGTCATTTTCATCTATTGCATAGTTATACAATTTAACTTCTCCAATAATACCATTAAACAAACTAGCAACAGTTTGAATTTCTGTATTCAATCCCTTTTTGACACCAAGAGGGGATCCAATATACATTGGAGGTTGATCATCAAACAATAAACTATATCTTCCTGTATATTGAAATTTTATTTGTTCAACTCCATTAATATACAAAGTAGCAACTCTATTTTTGTTTGTTAAAATAATATGCTTCCAAGTATTATTATCCCAATCAGTTAATGGAGTAACAATCTTAAATGTTCTATATGTTCCGTCATTCATTAGATTGTCTTTTAGTGATAGTTTGACAACAAGATGATTTGTATTGTTATAAGGAGTAAGCGAATTAAACACTCGCTTACGATCATATCCAGTAAAGTCTCCTTTTGCACTATATGTAAAATAATCAGAATTTTGTTGTAAGAGTCTTGCAATACTTGCATTATAAAATCCAGTAAGATCCTGAATATCTTTTACTGAGCCATCTAATCTATTAGTATATAAATACTGTTCGTCTGAGTGATAAATTATCGACAACCACTCAAATGAAAGAGTCGATCTATTGTATTTGCGAATAAAGGAAACGTTTTTATTAGTTCGAGCAAAGTCTGTTCCAACAGTAAAACTCTTTATTGGATCTTGGTAAGGAGCTACTGTTGAATCGTATATAGATACCTTATTATTGCCGTGTAGCACCCATAATCTATTATAAGGATCTACTTGTAAATTTGTTCCACCATCAACAATAAAATTAAACAATGAACCGTTTTTATACAAATGTCCATCATTCTCTATTGACCATTCTGTTGACTCTATGTATTTTACATCAATAACATTTTGTTTTATTACAAGAGTGCTCGAATCATCAGATATATTATATTTGAATGTACAAACTGTGTTTGTTTCAAACCTTTGTTCTGTGGCATATTCTTTAAGATTGAGTTGACTATCAAATGTATATGTACCAACTGTTGTAACTAAGATTATATTATCATCTCTATCGCACAATAAACTTATAGGAGTTTCTTCAATAGCAAATACAGAAGTAGACTTAGCTAAAACGTTTCCAGCAATATCAAGTTTAAACAGATTGCCAGTAAGACTTGCTGTACATACATATACTGAGTCATTGGAATCTAATGCAACCAATCTTGGTACATTAATATTATTAATACCACTAATACGAGTTGAAATTACTTTATCCAAAAATCCTTTTGTATCTTGATTTACAAATAGTATGTGTCCGTAGGAAGTTTCAGGAATAACAAAATAAGGATAAGAACTTAGGGTATCAACAAAGACTCCAAATCCTCCTTGCTCAGAAACATTACCAACTAGCTGAGTTGTTGGACATTGAGTCCAATCATAACTCTTACACCAAAACGCTAATGTAAAGTCATCCGTAGGTATCATTTTTGGATCATATGAAACATACGCATCAACATTTTTTGTATGTTCAAATCCTAGTGCTGCACTTAAAGTAGCTTGAGAATCTACAACAACTGGAAACAATTCAGAAGAAGAAGCGGGGGATACGATTGTAAGTGGGAGAGACGTTAATCCAACTTGAACTGTATTGCTTTTCCAATCAGTAATTCCAAGTAAGACATATTCTCCTGAAACTCCTCCAAATGTTGTTTCGAGTATTTGAGCTTGCTTTTCTCCAGCATGAAAGTAACGATACAACACAGTTGGCTCAAATACTAATGTTGAAGGAACGTCAAAAAATATCAAATCCTCCAATGGATGTACAACGGGATTGTGAAATACTGGAGGTGGCTTAAGAAGATAATTTATTCCGTTATAAAAGTCCGGTTCATCTAAATTAATATTAAGTTTTTTTGAATTGAAGTAACGATCGAGCCACTTCATTGTACCATCTGGAGCCTTATATAACCAGCTACACAACCACGTTCCATCTGGCAATTCAGTCGGTGTGCCGTTATTAGAAACATTACCGTAATTTTTTAAACTTTTAAATATATGATCAGAAGCAGCTGGAAACGGTCCACCAGTAGCTCCATCGTTTATGAGAGTAGTGTCAGTTAAATGTATAGGATCTGTATATGGAGGTATATGAAAATATGTATCCGTGTCGTTTAATAAGCGATATTCTGTGGTGTTTGTTTGATAACCAAGAAATATTTTTTCAGAACCTTCTTCTCGGTTTTTACTGACATATAATTTGTTGTAATCTCGAGCGTTCATTTAGTGAAGAGGAACATACGTTCCAGTTGACGTGTAGTTTGTCTTTAGCAAAGCGATATTGATATTTGAATTGTCATTATCAACTACATCATTTAATGTACACGTTGCTAATAAATTTGTATCAGAATATTTTTCGGATTTGATATTGAGGTTGTAACGGTTTTTAAAAGTTTCCAGTTCGTTAAAGTATTGAACTTCTGTTGTCTTTGGTTCAAACCCAACAACAATATTTGACGGAGTAATAAATTCAGGTACAAAAATATACGGATTAATAGATGTATAATCCAACATAACACCAACAGCTCTTAATGTTTTATCAACACCATATGAAAGAAAACGATCTCCATCAGCTGTCTTTGCTTTAAGTGTTATCTTGCCATCAAAATAATCTAATTCAAACTGTTGTCTATACTGTTTAGTTGGCGATAAAATAATTCGAGAAGGAAAAACAGTATAAGGGTATTTTGTATCAACTTCCAATCTAGTTTGATCATCGATATATAATTCTACGATATTATCTCCAATAGGAACTATTGATACAACCATGTTAGTTCCAGCTCCACCAACACATATAGTATTATTAAAATGTTTGAGATAACGTCCGTCTTGAGTTTTTAATAAGAAAGCTCCATTTATTCTTCCAATATCATATTCTTCCATTACGTCATCAAACACATTAGTCAGATCTTTTACTTCTGTTAAGCATAGCAAGTTTTTTTTGCTTATTGCTATATCTTTTGCATTTTTAAACAAATCATACATTAGATGACCCAAACCACTACTATACTGCACACCGGAATATTTTAATTTTTCAACATTGTTATAGTTGTAATTAAACTTAGCAGGATGTAAAGCAGAAAGTGAATGTGTGGTAGAAGAAAATACCATATCAATATTTATTTTAAGTTTTCCAAACTCCTACATCTTTGCCAATTTGGCCTACTAATACCGTTCCTGTATCAGTTAAATCAGACTGTAACACCTTTAGATCTTTATTTTCCGTAGTTATATCTTCTGGCAATAGAGGGCCAATTGTTATTTTGCACGTATCATATGTTCCTGTGGAACAAGCATACGCTGTTATTGATGGATAAAAGCTATAATCAGTCTCTGGTGTTTTGGTATATGTGTATATTACATCATAATTTCGAGGATCAGCTTTATCTTCCGATAGAGCTCCAGTAAACACAAAAGGTAACTCTTCGCTATTATGCCATCTTCTTTGTGTTATGTTAGGAGTATCGTCTCCTAAATCCCATACAATCTTTTCGATTGGAAAACTTCCTGTTTGAGTATATCTGGGACTAAGTCTTACAGTAAGTGGAGAAATGTATTCTTTAGGAGTAAGAGGCATCGTAGCACTAAGATATGCTGTTGGAGTAATTTCTTTTACTTGTATGAAAAAATTACCGGTTCTTGACGTTGTTATATCATCAGCAATTAAAGCTTGAGTAGTATTATCTACAATGTTTCCGGATTTATCTATCTCAGTTAAACTTGTTCCAGCTATTCTATTCCATGTTACGTCCGGATAATTTTGAAAATTTAATTCATCCCATGTTACCGATCTATTAAAAGGTAACTTTGGCTTTCTTAACATATTATCCCATTGCCACGCTAAGTTGTTTTCCCGTATGTCTACTCCCGATTGAAAATATGTATGACTAGAATCGAGTACATCAGTGAGTTCAGTTATAATAGTATAATCAGTTGTATATATCGTAACTGAATACGTTCCTGGCATAATATAAGTGTGTTTAAAACACTCTCCATCAGTACCAAGAGCTTTACAAAGATTAGTTTCTGAATTATAATAATCTCCAAAATCTACAATTCTTAAATTTTTTCCTTTAATTGAATTGAGAGGATCAAATTCAAAATGATCAGTAACGGATGAAAGTCTTACTGTTGTTATAGGAGCATAGCCTATGTATAAAGGTAGTCCACCTACTGTAGAGCTAACTTTTGCTGGTACTCGTTTATCCACACCCTGATCCCAACTGAAATCAGACGGAACGGTATCAACTGTAAGTATGTCGAGTGACGAATTCATTTGTATACAAGTACAGTTACTTAGTTTACAAATCGTTTTAAGTATACTATTACGACTCGTCGTTGGACAATGTATATTTTCTAGCTATTGGGGCTCTGGATGATTGAGTTACAACAGCATCCGAATAAGTTGAAGTAATTGTAGGAATTTCAATAACAACCGGCTTAGGTGTTGGAGTAACAACTATAGTAGGTACAATCTCATTCTTTTTAGTTGCAACGTTAAAAGCTAACACTAAAGCTACTGCAAGAGGATCAAAAACAATGATAAGAATAAAGATAAACACTTTTACAATAGTGTCTAAAGGTACATTAAAACACTGAGCAATAAATTTAAACGTTCCAATATCCCTAGCTCCAGCGTTTTGAGCTTTAAACTCAACAATTGCTGTATCTGTCTTTAACTTAGCATTTTGTAACTCTTGAATACGAGTGTTTAAAGCTTTAATTTCTTGACCTGAACTCTTAATATCATCATAAATTGGTTTAGCAGCTCTTGAAGAAAGAGATGGAAGACGCTGTTCTTGAGCTATTCTTGATTTATTGAGTGTTTCCATACGCTCAGTAATCTGTACAATCTCTTTATCCAGCGATTCTTTTTGTTTTTCGATGATAGCTACTTTTTCGTCTATTTGAGTGTACTGAACTGAATTGGCTTGATATGCTGATGATAGATAACCAAACACACCCATAGAAGTAATACACATTAAAATACCTACAGCAATCAACATATACACTCTAAGCCACATAGCAGTCTTAGTCCAGTAGCGATATAAAAAGGAAGTAGCAACAAGTTTGCTAAATTCGAGAGCTCCAGCCATTATCATTACTTGATAAAAACTACCTGCAAACAATTTAGCAATACCAATTACTGAAAAATAAGCAGCACAACCGGCCACTAAGAAAGCACTAAAACCGACGAGTGATGTAAATAGCATATTGCTATTATTTATATTTTAGATCGGATAAAATGAGCCAGTGAAGTGATGATAAATTCTATTATACAAATCTGGTAATCTGTTGTACTGATGAACTATGCAATACTTTTCTCCATCAGCATTCATAACAAGTCCATTTTCGGTTTTTTTATACTTGCTGTCGTAGGTTTCTGGATTGTATACACAAACATGCAGGTTAATACAAAAACTATCACTTATGGATTTGAACTCAATTTTATCTTGTAGTATTTTATCTTTATAAATTAACTTTAAGAGATAAACTTGATCGACTCCATTGTGGTTTGATTTAACTCTTCTGTGTTCTTCTATCAGTTTGTCAATTAATTCTTCAAACAATTCTCTTGGACCACCCATTACTCCACTGCAAATCACTTCATTTTCTCCAATTTCTTCTACTATACCAGGTCCATATACGTTATAGAGAGCTTTACTATTCCAAGATTCGTCTTTTATTTTTATACCCTCAACTGGCATAAAAAGTTTATCGGATTTAACAAGTTGTTTGAATGGATCTTTTAAGAAATATACATCAGTGACGTCAGTATGCAAGACTGTTTTGTATTGAGGGTGTTCTTGCAAGAATTCTTTGTAGCATTCGTAGCGTTCAATATAAAGGTTATCAGTTACAGTTTTTGGTCTAAACACTTTTGCTCCGTGAACTTCGATTTGATCCATGAAATAACCATCTGGTTCTTCATCTCCAACTATAACCCATACATCAAAATCATAACCAGCCATTACCATAGCACTCTTTACGAAGGCAGCTACATCATCAAATTTAGTATGAGCTTTTATGAACCCAATTAATACTTTATCTTTGACTGTTTCTCTTGAAGATTTATGTAAAGGAGTAACTATCTGTCTGTAAATATTGTTTTCTTCATCCAGAATGCAAAGGTCTTTAACGATTGCGTGTTCATTAAAATCAAAAATGCTATTCTTTTCCTCGTCGGTAAGAACAAACAGATTCTTTAAACCGTTACCGTAATTGGCTCCATTGAATTTTCTTTCATGGTTTTGAAAATCTGTATTGTACTTTACAGGATATGAATTGTCGTGAGCAATATCAATAACATTATAGCCTTTGCATCTTAGTTTTTGATACAGATCGTTATCTTCTCCTCCCCATCCCCAGAAACTATTAGAATATCCATTTACTTCAAAGAATGTTTCCATCTTCATCAAACAACTACCATAGTCTCCTAAGTTGTGATACACTTCTTTATCTTCAGGAAACTTCCATTCTCCTTCAATTGGCCAAACATCTACGTGATGTATATAAAGATATTTGTATTTACGTTCGCTGTTCAGAAACGTGGATAAGGAATTACAAGGTAGACCAGCATTCCAGTCTCCTCCTTGATCTAATTCACATATTAGAATATCGTAAGTTAGTCCAGTCTCTTTAAAGTACTTTGGACTATTTTCAAGAAATCCTTTTAAGTGCTCTTCCCTATTTCTATAAGGAGTAACAATTAATAAATCTTTTTCTACGGAAGTGGCCATGATGCACTATTTAACCATCCTTTGGAGTTAGAATATGGCCATATCATGAAAGTCTTAGGAGTCTGAGCTGGGAAGTAGTACTTGAACTCAAATTCCATTTGATTGACTTTACCTGAAATAATATCATCACAACCAGGGGAACTACCTTCTGGATGATTAGCGAACTTAAAGTCGAGACGATGCAGTTCATGTCCGTTTTGATCCTTAAAGAAGAAGCCCCAGAAACGAATGTCATCACATTGTTCAATCTGACTGTAATCCCATTGAACAATTTTCTTAAATGTTTTCTTTTCGTAAGACCACTTCGTAATGTCGGTTAGATCAACTGGAGGTTCTTTTCCAGCAACTGTATCCATATGAATAATATTCCGAGCATAATCAATTCCGGAATATATTTCCCAATCTCTTAGAGTGCGCTCATTGCCTATATCATATTTGCCAAGATCAAAGTTTTTGTTTCGAGTCAATAGACAGTTTAATCGATCATTTGCAACTATACTCTTAGCTCCCCACTCTTTATCATCAGACCAGTGCTTGCTTTCATTCTTACGTTCGTAGTAATGATAAACGATAATAATATGAGGATGGTAAATGTTATAGCCATGAGTATACATTCTTATACCAAGGGCTGTTTCTTCTCCTCCAAAATAAAACTCTGGATCATACGGAACATCAGTTACCCACGAGCCAGGACCAAAGATAAACCCAGCAGCTACGTGTACAGCTCTATAAGGAGCTTGTTTTTCTAAAAATGTTTTTGGAGAATCTGGTCTCTGTTCTGTTTGTCCGTCTTTAAACGAATGAACATTAATCATATGAGGAACAGTCTTCCATTCTGATTCTGGCTGACCTGGCTCATATTGAGGAGGATAAGCAGTGAGAATAGTTTTTGGATTTTCAAAGTTCTTCCAATATGCTAAAATTACTTCGTCCCAATCTGGAACAAATCTCATATGAGAATCAATCTGTAAAGAAAAATCTTCACCGTTATATAATTCGTTACACTTTGATCTAGCCCAACAAGCTCCCTTACTATCTTGATATGGAACTTTTGTAATCTTAAATCTTGAATCGTTTTCAAACTCTTCTAACTTATTTTCTTCTCCTTCGTTGTATTGATAACAGATACCGAAAGTTAAGTCTTGAGGGTTCTTTGCTCTTTCTAAACAATGCTTGATTGTTGGAATGAGTTCCGGATCCCTATAAGCAGCAATTTGAACAAATATTGATGGCATAGAAGATTATTTACTTGCTTGTTTTTGCATGTCAACTAAAGCCGCAAGATAATTGATCATATCGATTGCTGTGTCAGTTCT
>Ga0209188_1000966_pt1 | contig 24913 bp, 23 predicted proteins | sample C_130625_EF_Meta_FD_187307 | JGI IMG/M metagenome (GOLD analysis project Ga0209188, IMG submission 187307) | Freshwater microbial communities from Lake Croche, Canada to study carbon cycling - C_130625_EF_MetaG (SPAdes) (version 2) | ecosystem: Environmental > Aquatic > Freshwater > Lake... | reverse complement strand
GATAACATCGATACCAATGACGCATCAGTAAGAAACCCGCTCACGTCAAAAACGACCGCGTTACTATCTGTAACCGCTATTGATGTGATTTTTGATATGTTATTTTGTAAAACCGCCAGGTTTGCGGTTATATTTGCAGCCGTTTCAGCAATCGCGATTTTGGAATTACTCGCCGATAACATCGATACCAACGACGCATCAGTTAGAAACTCGCTGACATCAAACACAACAGCATTTCCATCTGTAATCGTTATTGATGTGATATTTGATATGTTATTTTGTAAAACCCACAGGTCTGCGGTTATATTTGCGGCCGTTTCAGCAATCGCGATTTTGGAATTGCTCGCTAATAACATTGAGACCGGGATACTTACATTATTATAGGGATTTTCAAGCATTTTTGATAACACATCGGGATAACTTGATAACTGATCCGAAGTAAATGTAACTGTGCCACCGTCGCTAATTGTTATCGAAGATATATCCCATATATACATTTGTAAATTGCTCATATAGGTAGAAATATTTGCAGATGTATCTGAGACGGCAAGAGGACTCCTGCCAGCGATTAATTTAGATGAAAAACTATTAGTGCTTCCTAGACCTGCGCCAACAGTAAAGGGGAGGCCATCCGAAGTCTTGATCGTTGTTATGTAGGATATATTCGTTTTTAGTGGTTGGTAATAAGTATTAATATTTGCTAGTGTATCTACAATCGCAAATTTAGAGTTACTGTATTTTAACTTTGATACCAACGATGTATAAAAAGGATCAACTAAAAACTTGTTGGTATCAATTACAACTGCGCTACCATCGGAGACCGATATTGCTTGGATATTTAAATTAGCCGCATACGTTGCAAGAACCGTTAAATTTCGACTTATCAGTTCTGCTGTTCCAATAAAATATTCTGGAACACTTACGGCTGTTCCAGAAAAATAATATAGAACAGTTACCAAACTTGGATTATCCGTGAGTAATTTTAAATACACACCGGGATAACGATCGAACTGATCAAAAGTAAATGTAACTGCGACACCATCGTTAATTTTTATCGAAGATATGTCCCATATATACATTTGTAAATTGCTCATATATATCATAATATTAGTAGCTGAATCTGAGACGGCAAGAGGACTTTTACCAGCGATTAATCTAGATGTAATGTTCGTCGTACTTTTCAAACCGGATATACCAACAGAATAGGGGCTTCCATCCGAAGTCTTGATCGTTGTTATGTTGGAGATGTTCGAAGTTACTGTTGTTTGATTATTATAAATATTTGCCGACGTATCTACAATTTCTGTTCCCGTCGGCCAATTTGCTGTAATCGCTTGTTGTACTGTGTACACTGTCATGTTATATATATAATTCTCCTAACATTCTTTTTTTTACAAAAATTATTATTCTACTACCATTCTTTCAGTCATGTTTTCTTTTGATTTACGTATTCTCGTTTCAGAAACAATTTTTCTATTGTTTTTGGCCTTTTTTCTGAACCTATTATAACCAAATGACCAAACTTCACAATAAAACTCTTAAATTCTTTGGCGGTGATATAACAGCCCGCCCCAGTTTTAAACATATTTTGAGTATCGGTTATGAATTTGAGACTGCGAATCTTTCCAAATTCACTCATACCGAAATCACAGAAGTCGAAAACGCTTTATTCAATTCAGATACGGCGCGCAAAGACATCGATGAATTTAAATCCGTCGATTTTGCCGAAGACGAGGACGATGAAGACATGTTAAATCGGTTGGAAGAGGTGGTCGAATTGCCCGCTTTTTCTTCCAACGGTAAAGAAGACCCAAACGTCTTGTTTTATATCACAAATGATATAGCCGTCAATCCATTTATCAAAAAACTATACAATGAGTGCATCGAATTTGAAGAAATCCCCAAAAACGAACTCTATTCCTTCCGTACTTTAGATAAAACGCGAAAATATCCTATCCAATTTATTTTTCACGAAGACCGGGATTGTAGTATATTTTCCAATGTAGAATGGTTATTTACCTATTTACAACCAACGACCACCAATAACATTATTATAAAAACCCTTTCGAATGCGGTTTTCAATTTACTCAAGCATTTAGAAGATTTAGAAAAAATCAAGGGGCATTTACTTCTCACCCAACATGGAAAAGAACTCATAATCAATAATCCGGTCGAGCGCATTTTATTCAAAAAACCCGGCAAAAATTTATATTATTTACAAACCCAATATTTGCGGAAAAATGCCGGGCGCGGAAATGATGTGGATCGAGAGCTCACTGTAAACGATATTTGCTGTACTGTTCAAATGACATTTTCGTCACACATATCAAACGTATTTGCGATAATGAAGTCTATCATGTTAGATACTACCAATTCAATTGCGGTCAATCATAGTATTTTTGAAGAAGGATATGCATTTGTTGTAAACGTGGAAAAATGCGCAAAAGAGTTATTCAAACGTTTTTATACATCCGCAATACCTTGCAAAAATGCCAAAGCCATAAATAAAGAGCAAAAACATGCACTATTGAATTACGTCGGCCTCATCTTATATAAATTATTCACGTATTTCAATGATTATTTGACTACCGAAAAATCGAACCGCAAATATTTCAAAAACCATTTATCATTTAATGCGCGACACTCGAATTATGTTTTGTATCAAAATTTGAAAAAAATATTGGCAGACGTATTATTGATAGACGTCGGCGATGAACGACTGGCCAAATATATACAGGAATTGTTTGTACAAGAGTCGATTTTATCCACCTATATCAATAAATCCGTTTTACGCAGGGGTGCATTGGATATCAAGAATGAATTGAGTATGAATTCTTCGAGCTATGGAAATCCCGCGTTTTCGCTTGTCTCCTATTTTCAGTTTTTCGAGAAACCGGTACAACAAGCTGCGGATATTAAGGTCCATGATTGGCTCGAGTATAAAAATATAGACGCATATTCTGCAAAAATGGATTTGAACGATCATGTGGTATTGGTCGAGTGTCGTAATTTTCAAAGACTATTATCTACCTATATGTATAGCATTCCAAATGATGAAATAAAACGCGGCATGAAAAAAGGAATATGCAATGAATTGAAAAACGTATATGATGAATCGATTGGAGGCGTCTCGATCGGAAACTTGAAAAACATGATTTCAAAAGGCGTAAAACGGAATACCCGGCGATCTATTGCTTAGCGGAATGTTTTTTCACCCTTTTCATTTACTGCGCTTCATCTAACAAGATTAGTGCCATCGCCGCGTAATTATGTAAATCGATAGGCTTTTCTTGTTTTTTTCTTTTCTACATATTTCGTTTTCGTCGATTTTCGCTTGGGTTTTCCACCCAAACGTTTGGGTATATATTCGCCGGGTTCTTGTTCATGTGTATGATTGGGTTCCACTCGAGTGGCTGCCGCAATTAGTATTTTAACTGCCTTTTCGCGAGCATTTTTTGCCGGTTTGTTTGCTTTGGTAACAGGAATCGCCTTTTGTAAAACATTTGTCGCTTCACTTGGAAGCGGGTCCGTGCAATAGTCCTCTATATTCAAATGTTGCAAGTCGGGGTCATTTGCAAGTGTATTTCGAACGCGTTCTTTCAGTTGTTGTGATTCACATATTCGTTTCGCCGTTTTTGTTTGAAAATGTTGATCGCTAGGATCTTCCAATATAAAATGCTTGATTATTTTATGAAATACGTCATTCTCAATTAAATCATGTTTGATTAAATAATCCAATGCAGTATAACCACTAGAATCGATCTGTTCTAAATCCGTTTCTCTGGCGTTCAAAATCAATAATGCCAACCCTAATAATTCTTTATTTCTACAGGCTTGCATAAGCGCAGTAGATTTGCCCACTCCGGTTACAAAACCAGAATTCGATTCACCTGTTTCGATCAGTTCCGTAGCTAATTTTATTGCATTTTTTATTTTTTCATCAAAACTAGGGCTAGAATCAAAACAAAATAATAATAATAACGTGTCTAAAATAATGATTAACGCGGTTTCGGTTTCGTCTTCCTCCAAGATTGCTACAAAACCGGGATTCGAATGCCCCGTTTTTAACAGTTCGGATGCTACTTTTAAATAATCAGCATTTATAGCGTGAAAGAATAGAGTTTCATATAAGTCAGTCCCATCTGGTATTTTATATTGAATTGGAATCCCTAATTGTGCGGGATATAATTCGGCGATTTTATGGATCAATTCAATTAAAACGTCTTGTTCTATCTCGTCATCGTCCAACTTTTCTAACAATTCGTCATAGTATACCTTAGCCCGCATTCTCGACCAAAGATTATTTACAATTATCAACATATCCTTTCTGGGTTTAGTTGCACCAGATAAACCATAGTGTCGTATGAATGATTGGAGTGTTTTGTTACCATATGAAGTAAAATCGGGCCGCGTTTCATTCATGAATAGAGCATCGATTTTTTCAGAATTCATTTCCCGGTTATAGATAATAGATAGATATTATATATATTATATAAACAACCATATATTTATTGTAGTATATGAATTTCTATTCAGATGATATCATCAACAATATCATAGATAATGAAGAGCTGGAAACCATCGCCGATAAAATCGACCGTTTTTACAAATTGATAGAAAATCGGTTGTTACGTTATTCATATCGCGCAATTTCGACCTTATATACGGAACGCCTATTGAAATTCAAAAATAACAAAATTGCTTTTTATTGTATGGATACGGAATTCTCCATAGATAATTGTCCATCGTGTTTGATCTATCATAAATACGCGAATCGACCAAATCACGAAATCAATTATTATATTTTGATGATGTGTACAAAACCGAAATTCAAAAATCTTGGATATGCATCTCGGCTACTCAATGGTTTTATTGATCGAGTGAAAGAAGAAACAATAAAGCGCGAGAATGATTGTGTAAAAATCATTGTTAGTTCATTGGATACCGCCGTTACTTTCTACCAATCCTATGGATTTCGACAAACAGAAGAGACAATTTTAGAACATCCAAGATTACTTCGTTTCGAAAAATATGAAGAAAACAAAGAATATTATATCTTGGAGCTCGTTATCAAAACCCCTTTTGTAAACAATGATCCAATCCATTTAACAATTTTGTAAACTATAAAATGGAGGCGTAATATATCATGGTTTCCGTCTATTTTTTACAATTATTATTTTTTTCGTTTTACACATGTTATTCTATGAAAAAGTCAAGACCTATAAAGCAATTATCATTTAGCGGCGGAGGATCTTTTGGTGCGGTTGAAATTGGTATATTGAAACGTTTATTGGAAATAGACCCCCTGCAAAAATATGACATCTATACCGGAATTTCGGCTGGCGGTTTGAATTCGGGATACTTATCCTATTTCGATGACATAAAAACAGGTGTTAATGGCATGGAAAAGGTATATTCTGATCTAAAAACTAAAAATGTATATGAATTATTGCCAGCGACTCGGAATTCGATGTTCAACACCAAGCCTTTGTTCGATACCATCAATCAACTTATAGGAGACATGTCGAAAGAACCGCTCATACAAACATTGGTTGGCGCGACGAATTTAGACAACGGGCGTCTGGAAATCCATAATTTCAACAAATTGACTAAAAATGAACGAATTTTGTTATTGATGGCGACATCCGCCATTCCCGTATTTTTCCCGCCCGTTTTATTCAATGGTCATCATTACGTGGACGGCGGAGTGCTGAGTAACGAACTTTTGAACGTAGATCACTACACCGATTACTTGAATATAACATATATTACGCCATTTTCGGAATTGCCATTGTATACCGGCGAACTAGATAGCGTAAAATCTGTGTTTATGCGAACATATGATATTTTGATGAGAAATTACAATGATCCATTGAGTAAAATCGATCAAAATTGTCTTACCGATCGCGGAGAAATCAACATGTATTATGTGGACAACAAATGTCTAAAAAATTATAGCATTCTCAATTTCGATCATGGCCAAGAATTGATCGATATTGGTTTTCATAATATTTTGTCCAAGCGCTACAGATTGTGCTAGGCTGGCGGGGGATGCAGCTATTTTATTGCCATTGGTGTCAATAAAATACAGAAAAACCACATAAATACATTTGTACAATATACATACAGCATGCCGCCAATATACAAGACATCAGATATAAAATTCAATGAGACTGCTACATGGTTAATCATCGTAGAATCCCCTTCCAAATGTTCCAAGATTGAAACCTATCTTGGAACCGACTACGCCTGTATAGCGAGCAAGGGACACATTCGCGAAATCATCGGTCTCAAAAACATCAATACCAAATCCAATTTCGAACCGACGTTCACCATCATTCCTGAAAAACGGACCCATGTAGAAAAAATGCGCAAAATCGTTACACGGTTTACTTGGAATCGAATCATCTTGGCAACTGATGATGATCGTGAGGGCGAAGCCATTGCCTGGCATTTGTGTAAAGTTTTCGATTTGCCGGTCGATACCACCCCGCGTATTCTTTTTCATGAGGTGACCAAGCCAGCGTTATTGGCCGCCGTCCAAAATCTTGGAACCATCAACCAAAACCTGGTACATGCCCAACACGCAAGACAGGTCTTGGACATTATTGTCGGATTCAAAATTTCCCCCTATTTATGGAAACACATTCATAAAAGCAAAACCGCCTCTTTGTCCGCAGGACGATGCCAAACCCCCGCACTTCGGTTGGTTTATGATAACGAAAAAGAGAGGTTGGTGGCGGGTCTAGAAACGAAATACAAAACGACGGGGCATTTTTTTTCCATCGGATTCGACCTTTCCAACGAGTTCGAAACGGCGGATTCGGTGAAACAATTCTTGGAAATGTCCAAGACTTTCCATCATGGTTTGACAATAAGTGAACCCAAAGAGTCCAAAAAAGGCCCCCCGAAACCCTTCAATACATCGCGTTTACTACAAGTCGCCGGACAGAATCTTGGATATTCACCGAAACAGACCATGCAATATTGTCAAACCCTTTATCAAAACGGATTGATTACGTATATGCGTACCGATAGCACAAAATATGCAGGGCCTTTCTTGGACACTGCTCTAAAATATATCCTAGAAAAATACGGCGACAACAAGTACGTCGGTGATTTGGATCTTATAAACAATGACAAGTCCGCCATAGTCAATCCACATGAAGCCATTCGGGTCACCAATATTCGGGTTCACGAAATCGCCGATGGCAAGGAGGCGGCCATGTATAAATTGATTTGGCGAAATACATTGGAAAGTTGTATGTCGGATGCCATTTATAAAGTGGTAACGGCCAAGATTAGCGCGCCTATGTCATATCATTATTCTCATATTATCGAAACCCCCCTGTTTTTAGGGTGGAAAAAGGTGTTCGAAAAACCAAATGATAAACCCGCTACAGATTTATTGTTTTATTTGAAGAGCCAGAAGTCCGAGAATGTCCCATTTTCACTTATAGAGAGCGCGGTCGTGGTACGTAATCGCATATCCCATTATACAGAGGCATCTCTCATTCAAAAACTGGAGGATTTAGGTATCGGCCGTCCATCGACATTCGCATCATTGGTGGATACGATCCAAGAACGTGGTTACGTGAAAAAAATGGATATCAAAGGAAAGGTTCGGGCATGCGAAGAATTCGCGTTACGATCGGACAAAATCTTGGAAACTAAGTTGATGGAAAAGACATTTGGCAAAGAAAAGGGGAAGCTCGTGATACAACCGATTGGCATAGTGACCACCGATTTTTTACTGCAACACTTTGATTCCCTCTTTGCCTATGATTATACGAAAAAGATGGAATTGGACTTGGACGCCGTTGCATCCTCCTCCAACAATATCGATGCCCCGATTCAATGGCATGAAATTTGTGCGCGATGTGTTGCCGAAATAAAGAGGTTGTCGAAATCTTTTACCGAGTCTTCGTGTTTGTCCAAGAAAACCCTTTTCAAAATCGACCATGAAAATCAATTGATGATTCAACCATTCGGGGCGACGATCAAACGTGTTTCGACGGAAACAGGGGAAATCACTTATCATCCCGCGATTCCGGTGACCGAGATCGACATGAAACGGTTGGAGGATGGGAAATATACTTTAGACGAATTGGCCGCTTTTGAGAAGGAATCATTGGGTGAATATCTTGGACAAGAGATCACACTACACATTGGAAAATATGGTCCTTATGCGAAGTGGGGGGAACAAAACCAAAGTACACGGGATGTATCCGGTGTTTCATTCGATACAGTGGCGGCACTCTTTTCATTACCGAATGAATCTTTTGAAACAAATGATAAACGGGCCCCGCCTCCAGCCAAGAATGCCAGTATAGTGAGAGGATTAACCGATGAAATCAGCATACGCACCGGTAAATTTGGATTATATGCGTATTACAAAACACCGGCGATGAAAAAGCCTGAATTTATTTCACTAAAAAAATTCAAACAAAATGCACTTACTTGCGATTCAAGGCCGTTAATCGAATATGTAAAAAAGAATTCTAAAGATAGTATAAGATGACCATAGTAAAATACCTGTTTTTATTGGTTTTATTTTTCTTTTCTTGGACGTGTTTATATTCACAACGACTAGAGAACGTTGGATTCGGAAGTCTCTTTGTTTTACAGACACTGTTTACGATGTTCATAGGTCTAGATATATTTTTGGATCCTATGAAATTTTCCAAATATTTATTAATATCATTTCAAGGCGGCAAAAGTATTGATATACCCCTTTTTTGGGCACTTGTACCCAGTTCGATTCTGGCCTTTGTCTCCTCTTTATTGATGCTGATCACATCCAACTTTTTATGGAAACAGTTCAATAGCATAAAGGTTTCTGGTGAAATACGCAGACAATTCCAAGCCTATAAGGCCTATTTTATTATTGGAACATTGCTAACTTATATTTTGTTATACGCATATTTTTCAATGGATAATGCACAAACTCTTTCTGAAATGCAGCGATTATTTTTGGTATCTGTGATGGCATTTGTCGTTGGATTTTCAATACGCAATTTGATTTATGCGAATGGAATATCAAAATTATTGGGAACAACAACCGAATAACATTTGCAATCTATTTTATGGCTAGTATATTTCATTGATCTTTTTACATAAAATCGATTAAAAAATTCATTTGTTTGAATTATTATATACAATAATAAATGAATTTCGAATATTTTGAAAAAAAACATACGAACATTGAAGAAAAACTTATAAAAGAACAAGGTGAAGATATTTGCAGGCAAATCATTAGCAAAAAATATATTAATCTACAAACAAAAGACTATGATTTTGGGTTCATTCACAGAATAAATGTTGCACAGATTGGACAATCCAGAAGCCGACGTCTACAATCCACAACTCGTGTATCTAGTTTCATTTTGTGTAAATTACATCCAGATTTTGAGGAAATAGATATAAGCCTTATTTGTTCTCGACCCAAATCCAGAGACGGTAAACAACTCATTGAATTGGTAACACAAAAAGCTATAGAAATGAAATACAAATACTTATCGCTATTATCCATTGGCGATTCTAAATTAGTTGCGTGGTATAGAAGTCAAGGATTTGAAGTCATTTCTGAAAAAGTATATCCGGATGGTCAATTAAAAGCATATTCTATGAAGAAACGGTTATAATCGACAACAAAAAATTGATATATATATATATTCAAAAACTTTATATATATATCTCGAAAAAATGAAGGTGAATTACGCCGAGTTACAACCTCGTAACAAATACGTGATCCAAAATAAAAATCAAACAAAAATAGGTGAATTTATCAATCGATATGACACATATTCATGTGCGTATTTCAAGATATTTGTGGATGGTGGAAATGACTATTATTATGCATATATAGATAATAAGTCTAACTTTTACAAATTCTTTGAATCAGTGAGATCCAATAGTGATGAATCGCCTGAAAAGATATGTAATATAATCGATGTCTATGATTTTCTATCATTATCTTATTAGTGTTTTCATTTACATGCGATAGATTTTGGGCACAGCCACTATTTATGAAGCGGAATTGCAGTCGAATATATCAAAGACATTATCGACGTATTATTTTTTCGTTCATAATAAATGTCATCAACAAACATTTATTGTGATTTTTTCCATAAAACACATTTTGACAAAAATTGAGAGGTTTATTTCGATTTCAATCTAATAATATTAATCAACAACCATTCAAAATGAATTTGCGAAGCGTTATACAGCATAAGCGTCGACTTATCGTCGAGTACAAAAAACTACACAAAGATCCTATCACAGAAATATATAGCTTGTCATCACAAGATGGAAACCAATTGATTTTGACAATAAACGGTCCTAAAAATACTATATACGAAGACAAAAAATACGATCTACAATTTGAAATGACGGTCAATTACCCCTTCGAACCACCTAAAGTCAAATGTTTGACTCCCATTGTACACCCTAATATTTATCAAGGAAAGATATGCCTCGATATTCTACAAAGCAATTGGACACCTATATATTCAATACCAGCTATTGCGGTAATCATTCAACATTTGTTAGCCGAACCCGATATATCTAATGATTTAATGCCACTTACAAAGGAACACGCAGAACACAAGCGTAGAAGTATGCGCCACGTCCGGGTTTGGCAAGGTCGGCGAGATTTCATGATGTTTTTAGCAGGAATTGGCATTTTGAACGGGGATCATGAAAGATATCCGGTCATTACAAAAGAGAATGAAGGAACCCTAAGAGTGTTAAGTTATCAGGACTATTTACAAAATATAATGGCTTATCTGTAAGAAAAATCAATGAAACAACCAGCATCCAAATCAACGATATCAAACAAACCTCGAATGAAATGGTTTTTATGAACAACCGCGTCAATTTGGTTCTTCTTTTTTTCATAATCTTTGGCGTTGCGAATTGCATGATGATTCAATGAAATGTTCAATTCTTGATACGCCTGCTCGGAATATTGGATATTATTACCATTGTCATACGGTAACGTCAAAACGGACCCATAATTGTTAATGGTTCGTCCTGAAACTACTATTTTATGTAACCACAATTTATTATCATCGATTAGCATCGACGTTCGCACTATAGATTTTCCAAAATCATTTGCTTCAACGGCGCGACTAGGTAAAGAATGTATAAGATCATGATTTAAGCGTTTAAATGTGCGTTTTAAAGAAAAATCACCTACCATGTTACCATCAATATCCACACAGGGATTAATAATATTCCAAATCACATAAATACACCCCACTTCCTCGTCAAGAGTAGACAAATAAGATTGAATCGTATGCCCGTTTTTGCCATATATAAATTCATCCGCGTCAATTAATATTGCCCATTTTGTTTCGGCTTTGATGAGGTCATATAAATTTTCATCTAACAGGGTTTTATGTCCATATGGACTAGAATCGTTTTTAAGAATATTCATGTCCCGGTTATCAGTGATCAATGTTACGTTACTCTTATATATTGATTGGTCAATGACTTCTTCAATATTATCATCACTATTGTTATTGATAATATAAAAATGATCCACACCCTGCTCTATATAATGTTTTAAAAATTCCTCCATATACACGGCCTCATTTTTAATGCTTAAACATACAGCTAAATTATATTTATAAACCATTAATATATTGTATCATCCAAATAATTTTATAGAAACAACCGCAACACAAAAATCATTTTATATGTAAAACAGTATAAATCCTCTACCCCTATAAAAACTAATGAAATTTCACGAAACACATTTTGAAGAATATATTTCAAGCGTTGAAACATATGATCTTCATCCCGAATTAAATGAATTACGCAATAAATTTCCTCCATCTATAACACAGATCGGAAATTTGATAGTTTATGGTCCGTCGGGTGTGGGTAAATATTCACAGGTTTTATATTTTATTAAAAAATATAGTCCAAGTGAATTAAAATATGATAAACGTATCACATTACAAAATGAAAAACAGGTATTCATTTACAGAATCAGTGATATTCATTATGAGATTGACATGGAAATGTTGGGTTGTAATGCAAAAATAATATGGCATGACGTATTTCAACAGATTGTGGATATCATATCACTTAAACCTGATCATGCCGGAATCATTATTTGTAAAAATTTTCATAAAATACACAAAGAACTATTGGACATTTTCTATAGTTATATCCAACAATATAACCATCCAAGTCTAAATATACAATTGAAATTCATTCTGATTACCGAACATATAAGTTTTATTCCCAATAGCATTTTAAATAGTTGCAGGATCGTTCCCGTTGACCGTCCATCTCGCGATTCTTATGATAAAATGATAAAAACATGGAATTTTAATCAATTAGTTGATGTTGAACCGGTGACAATACCAGAAAATATAAATGAAAATGACATTTTAAATATAAAAGAAATTTTTATGTGTTCTATATTGAAAGATGGCGACGAACCGCCAAAAGAAATATTTAATATGGTATGTGATGCAATCATCAAAGAAATGATGAATCCAAAAAAAATGGTTATAGCGGAATTTCGAGATTATATCTATGATATTTTAATCTATAATTTAGATGCAACTGAGTGTATTTGGTATATATTAACCGAAATAATACAAAGTGGTGCAATCGGAGATAAATCGGTTCCTGAAATCTTGGAGAAGTTACATAGTTTTCTGAAACAATATAATAATAATTATCGACCTATATATCACTTAGAGAGTATCCTCTTTTATATAATTAACAGGATACACGGTTATCCCGAAATAAAACTATAATGAATTTTAACAATGCATGTGAAATTCTTGGACTCACCAATTGTGGTGAAATTGATAGCATCTTATTAAAAAAACAATATAGGAAAAATATTTTGTTATATCATCCCGATAAAAATAGTGATCCTGGCGCTACAGATATTTTTAGAAAAATACAAGAATCATATGAATTTTTATTAGATTATCTTGGAAACCCATTGGATGATGAAAACGAGTTGGAGGATCATGAAATGATGGAAACTGATAATTTATTCAATTATTTTAGTCCGACTTATAAAAATATATTGGTCCGTTTTTTAACACCGATTATGCAATCCGAAACCTTCCAAGAAATTAAAAGTCGTGTTTTTTATCATGTATTGGATTGTATTGCATCTAAATGTGAGGAGAAGGCATTGTATATGCTTAACAGGTTAGACAAACGCGTTTTGGAAAAAACATGTGCGCTATTACATACTTACAAGGACGTATTTCATATCCCGTCCGAATTACTGGAAAAAATAGACAAGATGTTTACTGATAAGATCCAAGAAGACGAGTATATCATTTTGAACCCGTTTTTGGATGATTTGTTTGAAAACCATTTATACCGACTTACCAAAAACGGACAGACCTATTTGATTCCATTATGGCACCACGAATTGGTATATGATAATTCTGGTTCCGAATTATTCGTGCAATGTTGCCCTATACTACCGGACGGAGTGCAAATCGATGATGATAATAATATTTACATCGATGTCGAATATGCGCTGAACAAAATATGGAATCTTGATGTCGTTGAAATAAATCTTGGAAAACACCACATCCAAATATCACGCGATGAGTTGATGCTTAAATCGAAGCAAACATTACGATTTAAGGGCGAAGGAATCTCGCGTATAAGCAGTAAGAATATTTATAGTATTTCTAGAAAAGCTGATATATATGTAAATATAACAATAAAATGATTATGTAAATTTTGCCAAATTCTTTGAATGGATAGATGTTTACACCCTTGAAGATTTAAAATGGGACAAATTTTAGTAAAAAACAAATTGTTAAAAATAATATACATTTTGTAATTTCTTGAAATAGAGGAAAATATTTTTTTTGTATTGGAAAACAATTACGAACAAGCAAAAAATAATTCAATAATATAGCAAATACAACAATAAAAAGATAATAAAATGTATTTGTGCGAAACATAACAAAAAATAATGTTATCATGTAGAGAGTCGTCATAGTTCCAAAATAATATTCTATGATTTGTTTATTTGGTAATACATATTCCATTTCTGGATAATAAGATACATTGCTACCGGCTATATATTTTTTATCCATTATTACTTTACATACATACGATATAGGGCATTCTCCATCTATGAATGTGTAAAAAAACATGATAGAAAAAAAATAAATTATGTAAAAAATGTCGGTTGTAAAATTTTTAACTATAAATGGAAATAAAACCAATAATGGTGAGTGAATTATATGAAATAATCCAATAATTGTAATAATCATACTTACAATAGTAAGTATACATACATTTAGATTATTTGTGTTTATGTTTTGTCCAATTTTAAATCTTCAATGGTGTAAATTACACCTTTTCTCATTTACACCTTTAGACGTTTCAAATGCCGATTTTTCTTGTAAAAATTGTTTTATATATATGTATAAGAATGATGTATATATATTATGGTTCTCAAACCGGAACATGTGAATATTTATCATTTAATTTAAAATCTACGTTAGAAGATAAATATAAATTAAATATAATTTGCGATTCTTTAAATAATTTTGATTTTTCAATTAAGAATGATGAAAATGTTTTTATTATAATTACATCTACATTTGGAAACGGCGATTCTCCTGAAAATGCGTCACAATTTTGGAGACACATAAAAAATAGAAAATTAAACAATGAATATTTCAAGAATATGAAATATATTATATTAGGATTAGGCGATTCTAACTACGCACATTACTGTGGATTTGCAAAAAAAATAGATAAAAGACTTTTAGAGTTGAATGCTTCTAAAATTTATGATACATGTTGTATAGATTCTGTCGTAAATCAGACTGAGGAACAATTTGATATATGGAGTAGTAAAATAATCGGCGCATTAAATGTCTAAAGGTGTAAAACGCCCATTTTATAAAAGGTAGATTATATTTACCACTAGGACAGTCGGTCGGATTTTGATATCAATGACCTAAAATATGATGATTATAATTTTGACAACAAAAACTTGAAATAAATTCTGCGCTTTAGTCAAAGTATTTGTAAAAATATCGAGATATGTATATAATATGGGGTCGTTTGATATTGTCATTCCGTTAGGTCCAAACGAAATATCGAGAATTCATGATCAAATTCAATACACCAAGAAGAATGTTATTGGTTATAGAAATATTTATATAGTAACCTGCAATTTAGACATACAACTTGAGGACTGTATCATAATCGACGAAAATATATTCCTATTTAAGGAATATATTAAACGGCAGTTCAATAAGGATGCCAACTGTCAAAAGAGGGTTGGTTGGTATTATCAGCAATTGATTAAACTACACTCCGGTCAATATATTACTGACATTCTTGATAATTATTTAGTGATAGATGCCGACGTGTTTTTTTTGAAGCCTCTGATTTTCATGGAAAATGACAAACCCATATTTTCAACGGGTAACGAATATCACACCCCCTATTTTGAACATATGGATGTTTTACATTCCAGCTTTACAAAAGTTTACCCAAACAGTGGTATATGTCATCATATGTTATTCAATAAAGGAAAATTACAAGAAATGTTCACTATCGCCGAAGAATATCATCATAAACCATTCTGGCAGATATTCATAGATTCAGTTTCACCGATCCATCAGCCACATTCGGGCGCATCTGAATATGAATTATATTTTAATTATATGGTTAAAAATTATAAAAACAATATAATAATTAGAGATTTATGTTGGAATAATATCAGTTCGAACAATGTTAATCTACAAAAAATTTCAGAAAATTCAGAAAATTATGATTATGTATCCATATGCAGTTGGTTTTAGTCCAACTCATATTTTTATTGAATAAATATCCCTAAAAGGTCCACAATCTACCTACCGCTAATTATATAGATTCACGAAGAAATAAAATGACTAAAATGTTGGCAATTGCGAAAATATAAATTCATATGCGAATCCGTCGAATTCCATCTATTTATTTTTTCCAAAATGGCTTTCATCGGTAAATGTTTCATTTCTTGTAAAACTCGGTTGCTAATACATTGTGATTGAAGATGATCTACAGCATTTATCTGATTCCACTTTTCTATAATGGTGTCATCATCATTTGCGTCGATAATGCGTCGGGCGCGAATTTCGGCTGGAACATTTTTTGCAAACAATAATGACAATAATGTCTCCGGTCTTCCAGAATAAAGTGGAGAAAAATCAATGGTATAATGGTCTTTTTGTTCCTTTGACAGGGTGACCAAAACGATATGATGTTGTCGTAATTGTGGTAAAACCCCTAATATAGGAGTATGTAAAACTCTTATTTGTAAGAGATTAGCATAATGACTGCATAATAAAATAAAAAATAAAAAATAAAGTAACAACATGAAAAAATATCTATATACATAATATATATTTTTTATAATATACAAATTTTTACTGGTCTTTTTTTTACTGGTCTTTTTTATGCAACAGCCTTCTTCTTCACAACCTTTTTAACTGCCGCCGGTGCAGTAGCAGTAACTGACTCGGCTTCTACTGCAGTTGCCTCTGCTGTAACTGAAACGGCAGCTACCGTCGCCTTCTTGACAACCTTCTTGGTCACCACAGGGGTAGGCGTAGGCGTTTCGTCGGTTACACCTTCGTCATCACTGTCCTCAACAACTGTGCTAGATACGGCCTGCAGAACAACCGGCTCGGGTGTCGTTGAAACAACAAGATCGGCATCCTCGTCCAATTCACTCGCAACATCATCAATTTGTTGGCGCTCGATAGTTTCACGCTCCTCTTCGGATAGCTGAATATGGCACTTGCCATAGACACTGATCACCTCACGAGGCTTCACGACACACTGAATCAACTTCCAGGTCAATCCCCATCCCTTTCCACCAATCCAGATGCCACCACACTGCAAAACACAGGCGACTTGACTGAGCTTAGGTACAAAATCGATCGGGGTCAAGTTCTCATTCTCGCAAGGGAAAATCTGTTGATTCTTTGTGTCATAAATCTCCACAGCCCATCTTCCAGTATAGAAAGGAACCTTTGCGCGGATTGACGGTGGCTTTGCTGGATCAATCTTCTTTGTGTCCTTATTCTTCGTATACTTGATAAAGGGGAAGAAGGTATGCTTACAAACCTCACGAGACATCGCTTCACCCCACCAAAGTTCGGAATTGCGCACAGCGTCATCCAAAACCTGATTCTCAAAATCCTTGAGTTTTTGCAAGAATTGATCTGTCGCGGGCTTACGATACTCTTCATTCGGAAAATTTAGCGAAATACTATACTTACCATCCGATTCGCCATTCTCACCAATGAAATCCGCAATACCCCAAGTCATCATCATTGGGGTGGTAATATGCAAAGAACGATTTGATTGAGTGCTGATCATATTAATGGACTTTCCGCCGCGATCATTTACCTTAGGAGGCATATACTTGATGGAGGAAGGAATCCAGTCATTGGTCGCGAGAACAATAGGCTTCGACATTTTGATTTGCTACTTCTGATTTGAAATATTGATACCATTTTACATGCCCAATCTTTAAATCAATTTTGTGTAAACTTAATATTTGTGATTACATGATTTTAGCAGTAAAACATATAAAAATATATTTTTAATGTATAGCAAAAAGACTTCGTTGAATAGTAGTAGATGGATTCTGTAGAAAATGTATTTGTAGATGTATCTTTGAACAAAAATTGTAAAATGATAACCGCAAACGATTTTCATAAAAACCCCAAATGTTTAGACAAATGTAAAATGACCGAATTAAGGAACATGTTAAAATATTATAAAACCCAGATTAATTTCAAACCCACTCTGCGAAATTACTCCCAAGATAAAATAAAATTTTTAAGAAGCCGTTTTAAGGTTATTTATGATTTTACGCTCATAGGAACCAAACCAAAATTGATGGATCGCTTATCCCAGTTTTTTAAATTAGAACGAGCGTCCATTTCAATACAACGGCAAGTGCGTGGTTTTTTTGTGCGTCTTATGCTAAAGCTTCGCGGGCCTGCTCTGAAAAACCGCAAATTATGCGTAAACGAAACGGATTTTTACACATTGGATCCCGTAGAAGAAATACCGATGGACGAGTTTTTTAGTTATAAAGACGATAAAGATTTTGTTTATGGGTTTGAAATGAATTCATTATTGATGAATATGAAAATACAATCCATTAAAATGGCCAATCCATATACACGCGAATCGATGTCCGATGTTATACTAAATATTAAGCGTGTGGAAAGGCTACGTGGAATAAATTCGCAAAAAAAATCACCATTAGATCGCGCTATTGAAATAAAGAATGATGTAACTACGACAAATATCCCGCCGCTACGCGTTCTAATTCCGCCAAATTATAATACTTCGGAAATGATTGCCAAAATACGCGAAATACGCTCGAAATCATTTGATCAGCGAAATGTGGATTTATTCATGGAAATCGATCAACTAGGACATTACACTCAATCACGTTGGTTTGATAATTTAAATCGTCATCAATATATACGATATATTCGAATTTTGCGCGATTTGTGGTTCTATCGTGCAGCAATACCGTTAGACATAAAGATGAAAATATGCCCTTTGTGGGACCCTTTTGTTATTATGACAGCAGGAGATGCAATCAACTACAACGAATTAAATGACGTACAAATCAAACTATTATGTATTTCTATCATGGAAGATATGGTTTATACAGGGATTGATAATGAACATAAAATGTTAGGAGCCTTTCAGGTATTGTCTGCCCTAACAATTGTTTCAGTGGATGCCAGAAATAACATGTTGTGGTTATACGAATCATTATTATATTAGACCGTGACAGAATCATTATATTACCACATATGATAATATAATTTAGAACATATTTTGCAAATAATCTAACCATCTTTGAAGCCATGTTCTTTTATCCGTTGTATCGTATTGAACATAAAATACGGGGGGGTAAAAATAATCCCATCCTCCCCAGCTAGTGCTATCTCCGCCATAATATCCATAAAACCCTCTTCCATATCCCCTCACTCCTCTACCACTTCCCACATGACCGCCCACATGACCGCCTCCATGACCGCCTCCATGACCGCCTCCATGACTGCCTCCATGACCGCCTCCATGACCGCCTCCATGACCCTCTTTTAATGTCAAAATGCCTTTAACAAATAGGCTAAATAAAACCAACAACAAGCCAAAAATTAAAATAGTATATCCCGTTTCTTTCATTTTCATTCTTTTCGCCTTTATATTATTACTTTACATATTATAACAATGCCACATGAGACGGCAACCAATGTAATATGTTTAGGAACAACCAAAATTGTATTCGTTTTAAATTGTTTTATTAAATCGGTCGGCGGTTTAACGAACGTCGCATCATACGTCCAGTGATCTTTAGCAATAAATATATTTAATGCGTTAAACCATATAAAAAAAGAACTATATACAGTGTATACTTAGAATGGTACGAGCATCTAAGACCGTAAAGCAATCTACCGCCTCCAACACTACCACCGTTTCTACTCCTGTTGCTGAGACCGCCACAGAGGTGCCTAAGAAGACTTCTACCAAGAAGTCCTCTGCCAAGTCTGCTGTCCCTGCCGTTGATACTACTGTCCCTGCAGTTGAGACCGCCGCCGCCCTTACTAACGAGGTCGTCGTCGATTCTGATGCTTCTTCGGTCGCTCAGAAGATGAATGAGTTTGGTGCTAAGCTCCAGCAGCTCAACAGTATTTTCTCTTCCGTCAAGGGTGATTTCAAGACTCTCGAGAAGGTTATCACCCGCGAGCTCAAGGCCGCCCTGAAGTCTTCTTCCAAGAAGAAGAAGCGCTCTGGCAACAGAACCCCCTCTGGTTTTGTTAAGCCCACTCTTATCAGTGACGAGCTTGCAACCTTTCTCGGAAAGGAGCCTGGTTGTGAGATGGCCCGCACGGCTGTTAGCAAGGAGATCAATGCCTATATCCGCGCCAACCAGCTTCAGGACCCTGAAAACGGACGCAAGATCAACCCCGATAACAAGCTCCGTTCTCTCCTCAAGATCAATGGCTCCGATGAGCTCACTTACTTCAACCTTCAGAGATTCATGAAGCACCACTTCATCAAGACTGAGGTGGTTGCCACTGCCTAAAAAATAAAAGTTGACACTTTGCTAACTAATGAAAAAATGAAAAAAATGCGAAAAATGTAAAAATAAAATTATAATAAAAATTTTATTTTTGAAGATAACGACCATGCCAAGTTTCCAAATTTTACTTCCAAGCATGGCAAGTGCAGTCTGGAAATACCACATAAACTTCAATTTCGTTCGTTACCTAAGAACTATGGCTAAATAAATATAAACCCATCCTTTTCCAATAGGCTCGCTAGCGCGGTATTGTCTATTTGAGGTTTCAACTTCGTCAGTAAATTATTGGTTAATCGCGTTGCGTCATCCTCAATATTCACATAAAATAGTCTGGAAATTTCACGTATATCAATATCATGATTTATGTGTCCGGTAAACACTAGCCAATCATCGAATGATAATTTTGTTTTTGCATATTCACATAAATATTCACAATGATACCATGTATAAGAATCGTGCAACGAAATGGGTTTGATATTCTCTGTATTATAATCTGTTCCAGATAAGATAGATATTATACGAAGCGCATGAATATTCATTTTTAAATCACATAAAATAGATTGGGTGTTATACAATAGAACCGAGTGTTGTTTCAGACTTATATGGCGCAATACACGCGGACAATCATACAACAGCATGTCCATATCATCGCTCAAACAAGCCCACGCCTTTCCGTTCAGAACCATAGAAGCACATACATAATCCGCTTCTCCCGAAGCCTCCAAATAATATATATTAAATGCAGTCAATAATTGCTTTACTTGTTCGATTTCTTTGAATGAAACAGAAACGAATTGTTTTTTAAGCGCATTCAGTTCATATTCCATGCCTTTTATTTCCGTATTTTGTTGTAACAATTCCATATATTTACGCTTGGCTTCCTTCTTTTCGCGAATGCGGCGTGTAATTTCATTCGTTTTTTCTGGAGGAGGTTTTCCATCGAATATAAATAATGGTATAATATTATATTTTTTAAATATAGAGATCATTAGATAAAAGTTTTCTAATAGGGCACCTCGTGCAGCGAATTTATATAAATATATGCTAGTGTCTACAACAATTGTTTTATTTGTCAACGAAGATAAATGATGTTTTTTTATCGATTGATTACTACACCGATCTGTTAGAAATCGATTCAAATTCTTTACACCCATTTTTAGGATTTTATTTAATTATAAGTGATCTCTTTCTATTGGTTCAACTCAATTTTATCAGGATCTCAATTGATGGTCATGCGTAGAGTCTTCATCAAAAAATTATTTTCGCTATATATTTGCGAAAACCAATGATTTGCCAATTGAATATGTTTCAAAAAACGCGGGGTCTTATATGTCTGTTTTATTAAACTACAATATTCCAAGACATTTTCTTTCGTTTTATGAAATTCTAATGTTCGCCCATTTTGTTTTATGCACCATTTTATAAAAACATCGGGCTCGGTCAAAAGTATGGATTTGACAATATAATATGATAAAATATATGTTTTTTCCATATATTTTGTTTTAATATTTGATGATGAATCAATCAACTGTTCATATGTAATCCCATAATAATGCAATATTTTTGCACATTGAAAAACGGAGAAAACAATTTCGTAGTGTAACCTTTTCTCTATCTCGTCCTGTATTTTGCCCTTTCTATTTTTATCTAAAAACACAACAAATAAAATATGTATAATAGTGGCCCATGTCTCGGCATAAGATTCGGACAACCGTACATCTGTCATCGTTATTGAAAATAGTTTTATTATTTCCCGATTGGATAGATTCGAATCCATTTGTGAAAAATCGAGTCCAAGATTATGAAATGTTTCGTGAATGAATACCTTAAACCACTCTTCTTTCCTAAAAATATGTATATTTGTCGATGTTTGGCAAGATGTAGTAAATGCTGTATTAGAATGCAAAGGACCAAGAGGAACTGCTTCATCATCCAGCATTTTTAAATGATCCGAAAAATAGATGAAAATATTCATATCTTCAGAACATTTATTGGGAGCGTAAGAAATTGCCACAACAAGCCACAAATATATTTTATAAATAGCGAGATTGAAAAATCGGGTGATTTTTAATTGACCAATATTTTCAGAATCTTGGACGGGATAAATCATTTGTATCTTTATCTTTCGGTGATTTAGTTCGAACATGTATTTTTTATCCCATCTATTCATTTGCGGGGATTCCAATCGATCTCGTATAAGCTTAGGTATATACGTATATTCTGGATGATTCCTAAATTCTGACGAATTATCAAGCGACAACCTTCCACAGGCAATGATGGATTTACGCCAATATTCATCAGCATCTGAGATTTTATGATATATGTTCTCGATAAAAGATTTTGGAGTCTTCGTTAAATATGAATGTATTGGATCTGAAACGTTCGAAATAAATTTATGTAAATTCTTAGAATGTGGATCTTTCATTATCTATACTATACCTATATTTTTTCAATAACGCGGATATGTACGTCTGATGGCTCGTCGTTTTCTTTTGTATTTTTTACCATTTTCACCACACAATATCTCCGTTTGTCTAGCAGTTGAACAATAATTATATTCAATGGGTTTCATATGTTCCACTCCGTACACGAAAAAGGCTTCAACTGTTAGCGAAATCGTTTACAAACACTAATATAATCTTCAATTGTCTTACAGGGTTTTATAGATTCGTTTACTAATATATATTCTAGAAGTTAAAATATATAAAGAAATACAGTCTATTTCTTTATATAATAATGAATGGGGAAATTAACAAAACTTTCATCTCTACTCAGCAAGCTGCTCGAATCACTGGTTTGCACCCCCACACGATTCGGAAAATGGCTGATAACAACCAAATTCAGTGCTATAAAACACCTGCCGGACAAAGAAAAATTAATAGAGAGGGTCTGGAAAAATTCTGTAATCCTTTATTATCTACTTCTAAAATCCAACCGTATGAGAAAATTAATTATATCTACTCACGCGTCTCATCTAAAAAACAGTTGGATGACCTTTCTAGACAAATTGAATTCTTGCAGCAACGAAGACCTCAATACGCTTCCTATGTACCTCTTACAGATGTTGCTTCTGGAATCAATTTCAAAAGAAAAGGATTACAAACCATATTGGACTCCTGCTTACAAGGAACTATCGGAGAACTTGTTATTGCCCATCGAGATCGATTGTGTCGATTTGGCTTTGAACTCATTGAATCCATTGTCCAGAAAAGTGGAGGAAAAATTACCGTTATTGACAATGAAACCAATAAAAGTACAGAACAAGAACTCGCTGAGGACTTACTTTCAATTGTCCACATCTACAGTTGTAGACAAATGGGAAAACGAAGCTATTCCAACCGGTCTTCTAAAGTCGTTGAAAATCAAATTGAAACCTACGAGGAAACAGAGGACCCTGTTGAATGAATGGATAAACACTAGTAATTATGTATATAATAAAACTGTTGAGGAAATTTATAAGAACAACCACCCTGTCAATTTCAACAATTTACGCGATAAGTTAGTTACAGCAAAAACCAAGAAGAATAATGAGGAATATATTGCAATTTCACAGAATATTCAATCACTGCGCGAGGAGAAAAAAGAACTAATGAAACAACTATCAAAGAACCAACAAGTTTCTATTCTCATACAAAGTAAAGTCGAACAAATAGCAGAGGAAAACAAGAAATTGAAAACGGTTGCCAAAAACCTGTCCTATGAGAAAAATGAAGGAATTCATGTTTGGGAACTCAAAACACCGAAAGAAGTTCGTGCGGGTGCAGTAAATGATGTTTGTAAGGCGATTAAAACCGGAATAGCCAATTTGAAAGCAAACAATATAAGACACTTCAGGCTAGGTTTCAGAAAAAAAACAGAATCTCATAAAAGCGTAGTTGTTCCTAAAAATTTCGTGAAGAATAAAAATGGTGTTATTCAATTAGCACCTGATTTTTTTCAAGATGATTGTAAATTCAAAATGGGAAAGAAAACCATTAAAAAACACAAACAGCTGGAAATTAAGAATGATTGCAGAATTGTCTATCAAAGAAACGAATTTTGGTTGGTCGTTCCAATACCCTATAATATGAAAGAAAAAACGAAACCAATAAATTACTGCGGAATTGATCCGGGTGTGCGTACGTTTATGACATCGTTTGGCAATGAAGGGTGCTTGGAATACAAGCACAATGATTTATTGCTGAAAAAAATAGATGCAAGAATAAAATCATTGAAAAAAACAGGAGGAATACGAAAGAGTAAAATAACGAAATGGGAAGCAAGAAAAGAAAATCTGATAAATGAGCTACATTGGAAAACAATAAACCACGTGGTAAAAAACAACGATTTCATTTTTTATGGGAATATCAAGAGCCACGATATAGTAAAAAATGGAAAGAACCGTACATTAAATACAGATACCAACAATCTGAAGTTTTATAAATTTAAAGAACGATTGTTGTTCAAATCGGTGGAACATAATAAGAAGGTGTATCCAGTGAATGAGCAATATACAACACAAACATGTAGTTACTGCGGAGACTATCATAAAGTGGGATCGTTGATGGTATATGTATGTAGGCAATGTAGACGGAAATCAGGAAGAGATGTGAATGCAGCAAAGAACATATTAATGAAAGGAATTCAAGAGAATATAAAATGTTGCTGAAAAACATCCGTCGTATGCGTTCATTTACGACGTAAATAAAGGATCATATAAACTTAACAAACAATGAAAATGTGCGTTACGTAGAAATGCTTATAATCAGAAATAGCGATTATAAGAGTTTATAAGGATTTTTTGAACGG